>OBZQ01000017.1_pt1 | contig 189977 bp, 121 predicted proteins | sample 1495531 | NCBI WGS metagenome assembly OBZQ01 (sample SAMEA2580237, study PRJEB22360) | human gut metagenome | biome: human gut; feature: human-associated habitat; material: faeces | place: Denmark | collected 2008/2010
TTACACACGTTCTTTTAATTGTTAATTGCGTGTGAAGTAAATCTGTATCATGTCACAACCAGCCATCGTTCTATATTCCGGGTCTCTGAGGAGAAGTTCGCACCGATCTTGATCACTTGCCGTTTATCAGCGGCGAAGGGTAGGGCATAACCTTTCTCCTCGATCTGCCGGAGGGCCTCCTCTGCGGTTCCGTTGAGCTTGAACTCCATGATATAGACGTAGCGGTCGGTTTGCAGGACGAGGTCGATGCGCCCGTTCGAGGTGTGGTATTCCACTTGCGTGTACAGTCCGACCAGCTTGAAGACGATGAAGAGGACGTTTCGGTAATGCAGCTCCGTGTCCCGTTCCGGGTTCCGGCCAATAATCGCCTCGTAAGAGGTATCGGCGAAGAAGCTTTGGAGGCGGTGGAAGAAGGCGTCGTAGTCTCCTGCCCGTACCTCTCTCACAAAGCGGCCTATCTCGAAAGGAGACTTCGAGGCTTGAATGTTCGTATAGAACGGCAGTAAGTATTTCATGAAACCCTCCTCTACCTCTTGGTTGGGGAAACCTAAGCGATAGATCTTGAATTCCGGCTCGTAATCCTTGATCGTGAGGTATCCGCTTTGGTAGATGACGGGGATGGGATTGTTCGAAGCGGAGTCGATGCTGTTCAACACGTCAGCGTCGGTCTCGGTGTTGGCCATGTCGTACAGGTCGTAGTTCGTTCGTTTCAGCAACTCCACCAAGTAAGTGGGCGTGCCCGTCTCGAACCAATAATCGCTGAGCCGCATATACTTGAAGGTATTCAGCAGGCTGAAAGGGTTATAAATGCCCGGTCCCCCGGCCACGAAATGATAGCCGTCGTACCGTTTCCGTAGCAAGGATCGGGCCTCCTCGTATGTCCGCTCAAGGGCAGAGGCCAACGTATGGATGTCCTCATCGAAATGCGTACGCAGCTCCGTTTCCGTGATGCCGCAAATGGCGGCGTAAGGCTCCCGCATGGATATATCGTCCAGATTGTTGAGGTCGCTGAAGACGCTTACCTTCCCGAACTTGGTCACGCCGGTCAGCAGGGCGAAGCGTATGGCCCTGTCCATGGTCTTCAACACACCGTAGAAGGGTTTGAGCATGTTCCGGAATCGGTTTTGCATCTCCTCGTCGTGCAAGTTCTGTAGCAAGGGCTTGTCGTACTCGTCGATCAGGATCACGGCCCGCTGTCCGGTTTTGCGGTAGGCCCGGTCGATGATTCCGGCGAAGCGGAGGGGCAGGGTCTCCTCGGTAGGCCGTGTCCCATACTCCTCCTCATATCTGGACAAGGTATCATTTAATATCTTATACAAGCTGTCAGGGGCGTCGTAGTGGGAGATATTCAAGTCGAAATGCAAGATCGGATGCTTGGTCCACTCTTTCTCCAGCTTCTCCATGGCCAGTCCCTCGAACAGCTCCTTTTTCCCTTGGAAATAGGCCTCCAGCGTGGATAGCAGCAGACTCTTCCCGAATCGACGCGGGCGGCTGAGGAAATAGTAGCTTCCTGTTTTCACCAATTGATAGATCAAGGCGGTCTTATCAATGTAGAGATAGCCGTCCTTGCGGATCTTCTCGAAGTTCTGTATGCCGATGGGGTAAATAGTCTGGTTCATATCGTCTTGTGTTTAATGTGACTCATAGACAAAGATATGAAAAAAACACGTACATGTTTTCAAAAAAAGACGTACATGTTTTCGGAAAAACACGTACGTCTTTTTTTAAAGGCTTTATAGAGTATGATTCTACCTAGTACTTGAAGCTTCCTCCCCCCAAGAATTCACGGAGCAAGGAAGTTCCGGGAAGTTCCTCCGTCGGGATGTAATTAAAGTAGCGGAGGAAACGGAGCAAACGATACGCCTCCGCATTCGCCTTACTACTCTCCGGCACTTGCGCGAGGATCGGTTCCGCAAATTTGCGCAAGGCGGCCAGCTCATACAACATGGCGCTGTTAAACATAGCGTCCGCATTCTCCTGATACGGAAAGATCCATTTATCCTCACCCCGGCGAACGCTCGGCCAACGGTTGATCGTATCTTCCGCCGAATATCCCCTAAAGCGATAATCCCGGATGATACGGCGCAGCAGGCGATTGTCCGTCGTGGGTATCCAGTTGTGGTTATCCAAGGAGATAGAGGTCAAGACCGAGACATACACCCGATACTTATATTTATCGTCGATAAACTCCGTCAGCTCCGGATTCAAGGCATGGATACCTTCTATCACCAAGATCGAGTTCTCACGAAGCTTAAGCTTCTTCCCTTTGAAAACCCGTTGGCCGGTCTCGAAATTAAATGTCGGCAAATCGATCTCTTCCCCGGATAACAACTTCTTCAAATCCTTATTAAAATAGGGTAAATCCAGCGCATACAAAGATTCAAAATCATACTCGCCATGCTCATCTTTCGGTGTATCTTCCCGATTCAAGAAATAATCATCCAAGGAAATTCCTACCGGATGAAGCAGGTTAGTTGTCAATTGTACTTGCAAACGCTTGCAAAACGTAGTCTTTCCCGAAGAAGAAGGGCCAGAGATCAAGACGATACGGATGCCCTCTTTATATCCATCGGCGATCTTTTCGGCGATCTTGGCAACCTGTTTTTCCTGCATCGCCTCAGAGACAAGGATTATATCCTGAGAGCGGCCTTTCTCTATCGCTAAATTCAAATCCCCCACATTATCTAAGCCGACAGTCCGCTGCAATGTAAGGTGTTCCTTATAAGCCTCGAACATCTTATCCTGCTTGATGACAGGCTGCAATTCCATCGGATCGGTCTGCTTCGGGATACGGAGCAAAACGCCATCCATATACGGTTCCAAGTCAAACAATTGGATATAGCCGGTCGAAGGGGTCAAACAGCCATAAAAGAAGTTGATATAACCTTCCAACTCATAATAAGAGGTATAAGGCAATCCCGCCGTCTCTATTAAGCGAGCCTTATCATTCATACCCCGCTCCCTGAACAATACGGCGGCATCCACCGTACGGACACTCTTATGGAGGAAAGGAAGATCCGCGTCAATCAACTCCCACATACGTTTCTTGATCTTCTCGATCGTCTCCAGATCGATGTTCTTGCCGTTATGGATCACGCAATAGTAACCTTTCGATACCGGATGTTCCAGATTTAAGGTCGCCGTCGGCCAAATATCATACACCGCCTTGGAAAATATATGGCAAAGCGAGCGGACATAGGTTCTCAATCCGGATAATTGAGTATAGTCGATAAATTCGATATCTTTCGGTTGCCAGCAACGGAAGTTCAAGCTTTCCGTCTTATTATTCACTTGCGCGTTCATCGGCCTGTACCGAAGCGGAGCGCCAACCGCCGTATAAATGTCCAACAACGAAGAACCAATGGGTACATCCTTGTAGGTATTATTATTTTTGCAGTAAATTGTTATTGTCTCAGACATACTATCTCAGTTATTATTTGTAAATTCGCCCCCTAAAGTTAGGAATATTAATCGGATATACAATCCACTTAAACGTAATTTAAATGGACTATTCTTTTTTTGATTTTCTCCGGCTGATCGGCTCCTTGGCGCTGTTCTTGTACGGAATGAAGATCATGAGTGAAGGGTTACAAAAATTTGCGGGTGACAGTTTACGTCGAATACTAACCGCGATGACCACGAACAGAGTAACCGGTATGCTCACCGGGGTGTTAATAACGGCTCTTATCCAATCATCATCGGCTACGACGGTTATGGTCGTGAGTTTCGTGAACGCCGGGCTTCTTACGCTGACCCAATCCATCGGAGTCATTATGGGTGCCAACATCGGAACCACGGTAACGGCATGGCTTATCTCCGCCCTCGGTTTCAAGGTCGATATCGCCGCATTCGCCCTTCCCCTTTTAGCTTTCGCTCTCCCACTCTTCTTCTCAGGAAAAAGCTCTCGTAAATCAATTGGTGAATTTGTTTTTGGTTTCGCGTTCCTGTTCATGGGCCTTCAAAGTTTAAAGGCAAACGCCCCGGACCTCGGAGCGAATCCGGAAATGCTGGCTTTCGTGCAGAATTATACGGATATGGGATTTTTCTCCATCATCTTGTTCTTATTTATCGGAGCGATCTTAACCATGATCGTACAAGCCTCCGCTGCCACGATGGCTATTACATTGATTATGTGTGCCAACGGCTGGATCGATTACCATTTGGGAGTCGCTTTGGTATTAGGCGAGAATATCGGAACTACGATTACGGCCAACTTAGCCGCATTAACCGGAAACACACAAGCACGACGAGCCGCGTTAGCGCACCTTGTTTTCAACGTTTTCGGTGTCATGTGGGTTTTGGTGCTCTTCTACCCTTTCACGAATGCCGTCTCATGGTTTGTTACCCATGTAATGAAGGTCAGTGATCCGGCTGTGGCGGTATCCTTTAAACTGGCAGCGTTCCACACTGCATTCAATATCAGTAATACTTTCATTATGATCTGGTTCGTAAGCTTGATCGAAAAGACCGTATGTACGCTTATCAAGCCCAAGGTGGAAGACGAGGAATACCGCCTTCGCTATATCACGGGAGGTATGTTATCTACCGCCGAGCTTTCCATCCTACAAGCTCATAAAGAAATCTCATTATTCGCCGAGCGTACGGCTAGGATGTTTAATATGGTGAAAGAATTATTCTACGAGAAGAATGAGGAGACCTTCCTCAAGACTTATAGCCGCGTCGAGAAATACGAGAATATCAGCGACCGCATGGAGATCGAGATCGCAAATTACTTGACTGAAGTATCGGAAGGCCGTTTGAGTTCTGAAAGTAAGGAAGAAATCCGTATCATGCTACGTGCCGTCTCGGAAATCGAGAGTATAGCAGATTCTTGTAATAACCTTGCCCGAAGTATCAAACGCAGAAACGAGTTCAAATCCGAATTCACGGAGGAGCAAAACAAGCACTTGGATCATATGTTCGAGCTGGTATCCGGGGCGTTAAATCGCATGAACCTAATTTTGCATAAACCGGAACTCGTACATGATGATATCAATCCTTCTTATAACATAGAGAACGAGATCAACAACTATCGTAACCAGTTGAAGAGCCGGAATATCGAAGATATCAACAATAAGCTGTACCAATATCAAGATGGCGTTTATTACATGGACATGGTTAGTGAAAGTGAAAAGCTGGGCGATTATGTATTAAATGTTGTTCAAGCGGTTATCGAGAAGAAAATATAGCGTATATTTGTCCTTAACAATATCAACAGCCCTTTTCCGTTATTGAGAGAAGGGCTGTTTTTAATATATATCCACTATGAATTATAAGTATTATACGATCGTTATCCTTGGCCTTTTAGCATTCTCCGCTTGCGAGAAAGATGATATTGACATTCCGGCAACCGACAATGAAGTAAATCAATGGATCGAGCAAACGATGCGAGAGAATTATCTTTGGTATTCCGAGTTCCCGGATAAAAGTTCCTTGGACTTTAGTCTTGATCCGGAGACCTTCTTCAAGGGCCTGTTATCCGATAAAGACGGGAAAGATCTTCCTGAAGGTCATCATTACTTTTCCCAATTAGAGAAAGCGACCGTAACAAAGAGCATTTACGACGCGAACAACTCATATGGATTCGATTTCGCGACTTCCAACCTTAAAGACGGAGGCAGTACCTATAAAATAGCCATTGTCCTTTATGTATTAAAGGATTCACCCGCCGAAGAAGCCGGATTGAAACGGGGAGACTGGATACTTGGTGTAAACGGCTCCTTGGGTTCTATCCAAGACTATGATGTGTTGAGAAGCGGAGGCAGCGTATCCCTCCAACTAGGAAAAGAAATAGGAAACACCAAGGGATTCGTCTCCACCCGAAGAGTTACCTTGAACGCATCCCGAACGGTAGAAGACACCCCATTCCTAAAAGATTCCGTATACACATATGGCAATAAGCGAATCGGCTATTTGATGTACAACCATTTCGCCTCCGGACCAGATGAATACGATTATAGCGACACTAGTTATAATCTTTATTTGCAACAACTCTTCGAAAAATTCAAAAGCCGCAACGTCAATGAGTTCGTACTTGATTTACGCTATAATGGGGGTGGGCTTGTCAATTGCGCCCAATTACTGGCTTCGCTATTAGTCCGTGAAAACGTTTTAGGAGAACCTTTATGTATCATGGAGTATAACGATAAAAACTCCAATAAAAATGAGACCTTGCCTTTACTCAAAACGACCGAGGTCATGGCGGGAAACTTAAACCTACAACGGCTATTTGTTTTGACAGGTTCAACTACGGCTTCTGCCTCCGAACTTATCATTAACTCGCTACGATCTTATCTAGACGTTCGGGTTATCGGTAAGCAGACTTTTGGCAAGACCGTCGGTATGACGATCTACAATGAATCTAAAAAATATGGCTGGATACTTTCTCCCGTCACTTTCCATATTTATAATAAGGATCGGGAAGCTGATTATGAAGACGGATTTCATCCCGATATAGCTATTGATGAATTCAAGAGTGATCTAGCTGAATTCGGAGATTTGAAGGATCCTTTATTAGGACAAGCTATTTACGAGATAACCGGCCAGTCACCACTCTTACGATCCGCTACCCCGAGGGGCAACCGGGAAATCCAATATAATCCCCCGTTGTCCTATAAGGATAACTTATTACTGATTCCAAAAGACTAAAAACAAAATATATGGAAAGCGCATTTCTTAAAATCATAAACGCAAAAGTATTAACTCCTTCGGGCCTCCTACCAAACGGGCAAATCATCATCTCAGATGGGAAAATAGTGGATATCACCGGGCAAAACCGGGAGATTCCTCATGCGGAGATCATCGACGCAAAAGGATATTATGTGGCTCCCGGCTGTATCGACACGCATGTACACGGCGGCAACGGACATGATTTCACGGAAGCTACCCCGAAAGCGTTCTATGCGATCACAAGAGCACATGCTTTACAGGGAACAACGGCTTTATATCCTACATTGGCAGCGGCCCCTATCGAGACCTTCCGGGAAGCGATCAAGACCTGCGAGCACATCATGAACCACCCGGAACAGGGGGCCCGTATCATGGGATTACATCTCGAAGGCAACTATTTGAATATGGCTATGAAAGGCGGACAAGACCCTAATTATATTTACCCGCCCGATCCCCAAGAATATAAGGAATTACTAAACAGTACCCAATGTATTAAACGCTGGAGCGCCGCCCCCGAGCTTGACGGGGCTTTGGTATTCGGTAAATATGCGTCAGCTCATGGTGTGTTGGTTTCACTAGCCCACACCACAGCCGATTATCTCCAAGTGAAAAAAGCATACGAAGCCGGATTCACCCATGCTACCCACTTCTACAATGCCATGACTTCCGTCCATAAAGACCGTGAGTATAAACATGAAGGAACGGTAGAAGGTATTTATCTCATGAAAGATATGACCGTTGAAGTTGTAGCCGATGGTATCCACGTACCACCAGCAATCTTAAAGTTGGTATATCAAATCAAAGGGGTAGAACGTACCTCCTTAATCACGGACGCAATGGCCGCCGCCACTTGCGATAACGGTACGGAACATTTTCCGGACTCCCGGGTAATTATTGAGGAAGGCGTATGTAAATTAGCCGATCGCTCAGCTATCGCAGGAAGTATAGCTACCGGAATCCGTTTGATCCGTACCCTAGTCGAGAAAGCGGAAATTCCATTGCACGACGCTGTTCGTATGGCTTCCGAAAGCCCGGCCCGCCTAATGGGTATTTTAGACCGTAAAGGAACATTGGAGAAAGGAAAGGATGCCGATATCATCATTTTCAACAACGATATAGAGATTCAAGAGACCTTCATCGAAGGTAAACGGCTCTCCAAAGAATAAGAAATCCAATAAACAATGACTTCTCCTATCTTGTTTTTAGATAAATAAGGGCATGAATGTATATGGAAAACGTAAAAGAACATTACTGGAGATACTCATTGATCACCATTATATTAGGACTAGGGGTAATTCTATTTTTTAAGATTACCCCGTTTCTTGGAGGTATACTTGGAGCATTCACCATCTATATATTGCTGCGTGGACAGATGTTCCATCTGACAGAAAAGCTAAATATGAGACCGGCTTTTGCAGCTTTACTGTTACTGGGGGAAACAATCTTATGTTTCTTAATCCCAATCACATTGGCGATCTGGTTGGTAATCAACAAAACTCAAAATATTAATTTAGACCCGACTGTACTGCTAAATACAGGCCAACATATAGCGGATCTAGTTCAGGAAAAGACCGGGTTTGATGTACTGGATAGAGGAAACTTATTAAAAGCGGCCTCTATACTCCCACAAATCGGACAGTTTTTAGTGGGTAGCATAAGCAGTTTCGCCGTAAATGTCGTCGTCTTGATTTTCATTCTGTACTTCATGCTGATAGGCGGAAGAAAAATGGAAAACTATCTATACACCTTATTCCCCTTCAGTGATCAAAACAAGGATGAGGTACTCAACGAGATCAATATGATCGTAAAATCAAACGCCATAGGTATCCCTCTTTTGGCGGTTATACAAGGTATCGTAGCGGTGATCGGTTACTTTATCTTTCAGACTCCCGATCCGCTGTTATTTGGGTTTCTCACTTGTATCGCTACGATCATTCCCATTGTAGGGACCGCATTGGTCTGGGTTCCGTTGGCGGCTTATATGGCTTTAAACGGAGATTGGGTACATGCCTTGGGATTGGCTATTTATGCCTTGCTTGTCATTACGAACGTCGATAATCTGATTCGTTTTATCCTACAAAAGAAGTTGGCGGATATACATCCGTTAATCACCGTCTTCGGAGTCGTAATCGGGTTGTCCTTATTCGGATTTATGGGGATCATCTTCGGGCCGTTGTTATTATCCTTATTCCTTCTTTGTATAGATATCTTCAAGAAGAGCTATTTGGATAAATAAAGAGTATCTACAGGACAGGGTATCTTAAAAAGTCATACCTTTACACTACATTTTGAGTAAAACGAATTAATATGTCACGTAGAACAGTAAACAATTGGAAGCCTATCAAGGGGCAACCTCTCACCGAATTAGACAAGAAAATCCTATATATCCAAAATAAAGGACATTTAGTACCCACCCGCAAGCTTATCAAGACTCCAGAGCAGATTGAGGGCATCCGCAGAAGTAGCGTGATCAATACAGGGGTGCTGGATTTAATCCAGAAGGAGATTAAAGAAGGTATGTCTACAGCTGTTATCGATAAATTGGTGTATGATTATACGGTAGGGCATGGAGCGATTCCAGCCCCCTTAAACTATGAGGGGTTCCCTAAAAGTGTATGTACCTCTATCAACGAGGTCGTTTGTCACGGTATTCCCAGTGAGAAGGAGATCCTAAGAGACGGTGACATTATTAATGTGGATGTCTCAACGATTTTAGATGGTTATTATTCGGATGCGTCCCGCATGTTCATGATCGGGAACGTATCTCCGGAAAAGCAGAAATTGGTACAGGTCGCCAAGGAATGTCTGGAGATCGGTATGAAAGCGGCGAAACCGTTCGGATTCGTCGGTGATATAGGCAACGCTATTCAAAAGCATGCGGAGAAAAACGGATTCTCTGTCGTACGGGATTTATGCGGACATGGCGTCGGTCTGGAATTCCATGAGGAACCGGAAGTTTGTCATTTCGGACGGAAAGGAACTGGGATGCTTTTAGTTCCGGGTATGGTCTTTACGATCGAGCCTATGATTAACATGGGTACTTGGAAAGTATTTATCGACGAGGAAGACGGTTGGACGGTCATCACCGAGGATGAACTACCCTCCGCCCAATGGGAACATACCTTCTTGATGACAGAGACAGGATTGGAAATTCTTACCTATTAATATCTAATGCAATTAACGCTTCCGGGCCTTTTCCCGGGCGGCCTTTTCCTTTTCCCGCAAGGCTTCCTTGCGGGCTTTTTCTTTCTCTTTCAATTTTTGCTTGTATAAGCGTTCCTTCTCCTTGCGTTCTTTTTCTTTCTCTTTCAAGCGTTGCTTATAAGCACGTTCCTTTTCCTTACGAAGGTCCTCACGAGCTTTCAGTTTCGCCTTACGATCCGCTTCCGCTTGTTTCAGTTTGGCTTTGCGGTCGGCTTCCAGCTGTTTCTCTCGATCAGCCTTCGCTTTCAACAGGGCACGTTCTTCCTCCGCTTGCTTCTTGAGAAGTTCTTCCTGTTCTTTCGCTTTCTGCTCACGTAATTCCTTATCCGCCTTTTGCTGAGCCTCGAAAGCCTTACGAGCCTCTTCCTTGCGGGCTTCTTCTTCCGCAGCTTCCCGTTTACGGATCTCTTGGATTTCTTTCAAGGTCATGCCTTGATCCTCAACCGCCGGCTGAACAACAGGAACCGTATCCTTACGAAGGGTATCGACAGGCTGGATCTCCGGTTTGTCAAACGCAGGAACCTCAATCGTATCCGGGACGACTGGTATAGCGGGCTGTCGAACAGGTTCTTGAACAGGCCGTTGTTCCTCCTCCGGCTCTGTAACAGGTTGTTTTTCCGGTTCAACTTCTGGTTTCAATTCATCTGCCTCTTCCGGCACTTCGGCTTCTTCCTCCGTGATCATTTCATCTTCAGTCGCCTCCTCCTCCTTAGCGGCTTCCATACGGGCTTTCCAACGACCTGCCAGATCCGGTAATTCCTCACCGAAGCTCTCATCGAAGAAGGTGATATATTCATCCAAGGTCTTGCCACGCATCAAGGTCTCATAATTATCATCAGAGATCGGTAACACGGCAACCGCTTTATTCAAGGCCGTAGCATAGCCATCCTTACCGTATATCATCTTATAATATTGGATAATCTCGTCAAAACTAATAAATCCTTTAATCGCCAGCATACTGATCGGGCCGGCCTGCTCCAAAGCCAAATCAAACTCTTTTACCATGAAGTTCGCGAAGTTATAAGCGGCGACAACGAATAGCAACTGGTTCTGATCTACGCTACCCGTAGGATATACCAAAAGCATCTGATAAGGCGTGTTCCGTTCCGGATTAAATACACGGGCCGAATCCTCGGCAGATAACATACCATCCTCGCCCAAACCGAATCGTAAGTTCCAACTCATACCTTTCACACCGCCCTGCACCAAGGCACGTCCCCGAAGAACACCTTTCAACATCTCCCCGGCCAGTTCCGTGACATCCGCGTTCGGATACTTCTCGACCAGCGCTTTCAAGGCATTCTTAAAGCCTTCCGCATCCCCGGCCTGCACATATGATAACGCATCCAAGAACATGAATTTAGGCATCAATGTAGCCAATGGATATTTCTCGCTTACGTACCGGAAACTCTTACGTACATACGCTGTATCGCTTTCCAGATAGCGGTCGTAAGTAGCTTGATAGATCGAGTCTTGTACCACATCCATCATGCGGATATTATACTCGTAATTCGGATCAGCCACAGCTACCGCATAATCGCTTTCCGGGAAGGCGTTCATTAGTTTATTCTTATACTCGGTAGCCAACGCTGTATTTCCGGTTTTCAGGGCCATCAAATATACTTGATAATAGCTCTCCAAACGGTGCTCATTATCCGGGAAACGGCGTTCCAAATTCTCGAACGCCTCGACAGATAAGGGGATATCCTCCAACTTATCCTTGTAGATCATCGCCATATTGTAAAGACCGTCTATAATAATAATGTTAGAAGCGTCTATATCCTCTTGCGTGAAAGGTAACTGCTGTAGGTAATACTCACGGGTATGCGGATCATCGGCGGCAACAGCCGGCAGATCACCGCCTATCGAATCGGTCGGCAACGGCTCACCGTCCGGCCCTACCATTTGGGTGGAATCTCCCTCGGCCAGCATCTCCTCATCCAGATTCTCATTAAAGGTAGAGAGTTCCTTCTTACGGCGGCGCCAGTGATCTTCCAACGGACGACGTCCCCATTTACGCTGGAACTGTGTCTTTCCTTGCGCTACAGTCTGAGGATTATAGAAATAAAAAGACGCTCCACCGGCCGCATTCGGCAAGACAACAGCGTTGGTTTCCGTACCGGGGCGGTCGATTCCGGTGCCTTTCGCTTCCTGCTCGGCCAAATAAGCCTCTTTCTCAGCCAAGGCTTTCGCCTCTTCCTCCTCTTTCTTTACCTCCTCAATCTTCTTATCGATAATCGCTAATCGCTCCGCTTCCGGTAATTTAGCCAAGGCTTGCAAACTATCTTGAAGGTGGACCGCTTCTACATGCACAACCAATTCATCCAGAATCGCCGACAATTTAGAAACCCGTTCATAATCCTTGTATTCCTTTTGAATTCCAGCTAAGGCTCCGCTAAAACAAGGTTGCGCTTTCACGTAATCCCGCATCGTAAAATAGATATCTCCCAGCTTTATCTGGCAAATCGCCTTATCCATTCCATTCAATGTACTCTTATCAATACCGAGTTGATAGTTCTTTATGGCATTCACCGTATCTTCCCGGCTGAGGTATACATTTCCTAAAGCATAGTATACTTGATCCAGATAATCCTTATTCTTCTGGCTTTTCGCCATTTTCTCGAGCATCTTCACCACTTTCAAGTAATTCGTACCCGAGAATACTTCTGTCTGACGGATACGTGAGGCAAATTCCAACTCATACGGAGGATTCGAACGGGCTACCTCACCAAAGGTCTTATAAGCCAAGCCATCTAATTCTTGATCCGCATAGATTTGTCCCAAAAGATACTTCATCCGGGTACGTTGCTTCCGGTTTTTCTCTGCCTTGATAGCGGTCTTCAGATAAGGGATGGCATCCTCGAACTGCCCGTTCTTGATCAAATAATCGGCATACACCGCCGCATATTGCTTCAAGGCGGAAGCAGGAATACCGTTCTTGTTCATCTTATCCAAGATATCCTCGGATTCATAGAACCAACCCATCTCGGAATAACAACGGGCTTGCCACAAACGGGCCTCGGCCACGACCTCCTCGTCCTTTGCGTAATGACGGGCTATATAGGAAAAGGTAGCGGAGGCTTGCAGGAAATCGGCATTGTAGAATTGCGCCTGTCCCATGATCAGCCAACTATTCTTTAAGAAAGGGTTATACTCCTCTTGTTCTTGGATAGCACGTAGTTTGGGATTATTCCGCCAGCCCGGTTTCTTGGCCGGTTTCGCTTTTATGGAGTGTAGTTTAATAGCTTTATTACTTTTCTCGATCGTCCGGTCGAAAGGGCCGCCCGGCTCGGCTTTGTCTTTAGGCTGGGCGCTAATCGGATACATATAGATCCTGTCTGAATAGTTCTCTTTATATCCGTCCTGTTGGCTTTTCAGTGCCTCGTCAAACGCTTGTTTTCCATTGAAATAAATATTATAACGGGTCGTAAAGGCATGATAAAAACGGCTCGCTTTCGTGTTCTTCTTCGTGCTGCACGACCAAAGCAAGAGTACCGTTAATAACGCCACTATGTAGTAAAACCCTTTTTTCATTCTTTAATTAACGCCGTAACAACGGTTTTATTGCTTTCAAGGCCAAAAAGAGGACCACCAAAAACAAGATGATAAACGCACCGGAAGGCACGTTCAGGAAATAAGAAAGAACCAGTCCGGAGACGCAACCCAGAAAGCCGATCACGATACTTCCCCATATGATCTTCTTGAAGTCGGAAGTAAACAGGTTTACCGTTATTTGAGGCAAGGTCAGCAAACTCATCAATAGCATAATCCCTACCAAACGGATCGAAAGAACAATTGTCATGGCGATAAAGCACATCATCGTATACTCGATCCATTTTACCGGTAGGCCTTGCGTGACAGCGAAGTCACGATCGAACGCCACGTAAACAATCTCACGGAGGAAAAGGGAGAATATGAGTATCAACAATACCACCAACCCTAAAATCCATAAGATATCGGCCGTAGAGATCGTTAATATATTGCCAAATAAATAAGCGGATAGATTCGGGGCGTACCCCGGGGTAAGAAAGATGAAAATCACGCCCAAAGCCATACCCAGCGACCATACGCCCGCTATAGCGGAATCCTCCCTTACGTTTTGCGTCTTGCTCGCCCACTCCACGCCAAAAGCGGAGAGGATGGAGAACAACATCGCCATCAAGATCGGGTTTGTTCCCAGATAAAAACCCAAGCCCAAACCACCGAACGAAGCATGCGTGATCCCTCCGCTGATAAATACCAACCGGCGGGATACGATGTAAGTCCCGACAATCCCACAAGCGATAGCGGTTAGCAAGCTCCCGATCAAGGCGTTCTGAAAAAAGGCATATTGCAATAAATCCATATGATTCGTTTCCTAAATTAATGAGTACGGCGTTCGCCAATGATCAAGAATGCCTCATCCTTCAAGGCATCTGGCAAATTGATCCCTCGCAATTGCAGGCTACGGAGCCAACCGGCCACCTCCACTTCCCGGAGGGTATAAAGCACTTCACTAAACTCCTCAACGGCTTCCTCATCGTAAGCGTCCGCTTCCACTCCTTGGAACCGATCCAGTTCCTCATCGTTATAATATTCGATTTTCTTGCTGACGGCGGCTAATAAACTATCCCGCTCGCAAGTCTCATGTTGTCCGCAGCAAACCTCCGGAATCTCCTGTGCCTCGGGGATCTCCGAGATCTCCCCCCGTTCCAGCATCTTCTGAAGTTTCTTATTCCGGAAATACCCGGCGATAGCGGCTACGACACCCAGACCTATAAGACTTATGACAATGTACCACATAATTCAATTGAAAGTTGAGAATTGAAAACTGAAAATTAAAGGGCTGATTCCCTAATAGAGAAACCAGCGGCCTTAAGATCTTCCCAATAATGGGGATAACTCTTGCTGACCACTTGCGGGTGGGCGATCTCTATCCCCTCGGGACGTACCAAAGCGGCGGGAGCGAATGACAAAGCCATCCGATGATCCTCGTAAGTGGCGATTACCGGATGCGACTCCGGTTCCCTGCGTTCACCGTTCCACTCCAAGATGCTATCATTGCGATCCGTCAACACATAACCTAATTTACGAAGCTCTGTCTTCAATGCCTCGATCCGATCCGTCTCCTTGATCTTCAATGATTGAAGTCCCGTAAAGCGGAAAGGGATATTTAATAACACGCAAGTCACCACAAAGGTTTGAGCCAAATCCGGTTCATTCACGAAGTTATAAACCAACTTCTCACAGATATTTCCAGTATGCTTTAACACGACTCCACGTTTCGTATAAGTAGTGCCCACTCCCAATTGAGCGAACAACTTCGCTCCGGCGGCATCTCCCTGCAAGCTATTCTTGAATAAACCTAACAATTCGATCTCAGCATTTTTCGATAACGCCATGATCTCATACCAATAAGAAGCGGCACTCCAATCGGATTCCACCGTAAAACGAATCGGCTTATACTCTTGGGGAAGTACTTTGATCGTATTCTCCGTCCAAGAGGCTCTCACTCCATATTGCTCCATCAATTGCAAGGTAATATGGATATAGGGCCTAGAGATAATAGCGCCCTCCAAATGCAACGTAACCCCACTTTCTGTTAACGGGGCGATCATCAAGATAGCGGATATATATTGAGAGCTAACATTTCCCGGTAGCGAGATCTCTCCGCCTTGCAAGGCGCTTCCGAAAATACGCAAAGGGGGATAACCCTCCTTCTCCATGTACTCGATCCGGGCGCCTAAAGCGTTCAGCGCATCCACCAACACCTTGATCGGACGGTTCTTCATGCGTTCGGTTCCCGTAATCGTCCATTCGCCCACCACCTTTGAGAGGAAAGCAGTAAGGAAACGCATCGTCGTACCCGCCGCACCCACATTAAAATCCCGATCGTTCGAGTTCAATGCCTTTACCATCAAATTTGTATCATCGCAATCGGATAAGTTCTCCACATCGTATGCGCTATAACTTAGCGCATTCAAGATCAATGCCCTGTTACTGATACTTTTAGAAGCGGGAAGCTTTACGGTAGTCCGGATAGCGGAACCCGGAGCATCTATCTGATAATTCATCGCTTTCGTATATTCAAGATTCAAGAGGCAAAAGTACGAAAATTAGCGTACATATGGAGTATAACAGCGGGAAACTTTCTTTATGCTTCTTTTCGAATGCGAATCGTGACAAGGCATTCGTTTGAATCGCCCCAACCAGTAGACGTGAGGGGCAATAAAACGCCCTTTTAAGTGAGAGTATTCCCGTTTTTAGGCACGAAAGGCGACAAAAGCCTACACGTATAGTCGCGTTGGGCGACGCCAATACTGCCGTTAGGCATTATAAACAGTCACGAATAGGGTTGTCAGTAGTCGTGAATAGGCATCGTAACCCGGTTAGAACCCAGTCGTAACCCTATAGGATAGCCCGAAGAAGTCAATGGATATGAATTAGGATGAATTATTTTAGCTAGAATGAAAGGCGGTTTTTCGGTATTGTATTATCAATGAACGAATTATTGTTTTTTTCTTGCGTATTTGGCAACGAGTCGTACATAGTCCCGGAAAAATCGGTTCTCCGGGACTTTAGTTTACAAAATGTCAGAATGTCAAATCGCCAAACGGTCTTATCACAAGGCCTTCATCTTCAAGAAATGCTTCCAGAAAAAAAGGATCTGGTAATCAATAGAATTATTCCAGTATTGTGAATCATGATTACCCGGGCGAGTGATAAAGTCGTGGTCGATGCCTTGTTTTAATAACGCCTCGTGGTAGTTTTTATTCACCTCCAAAAAGAAATCGCTGTCACCGCAATCGAAGATCAAAGCGATCTGGTCTTTCCTCAAGGTTGGAACCAAATTGATAACCGTGTACTTCTCCCAGTTTTCCGGATATTTCGCCTTCTCACCTATTTGCACGCTCATCTCCCAGTTTTTCGGGAAAGGGCGGATATCCACGCCACCGCTGGTACTTCCCGCAGCGGAGAAAACATCGCTATGACGAAGGCCATTCCACATAGCGCCATGTCCACCCATGCTCAAGCCGGTAATAGCACGTCCCTTACGATCGACCACGGTCTTATAATGGGAATCCACGTATTTCACCAACTCATCCGAGATGAAAGTCTCATACCGTACATCAGCGTTCAAAGGGCTATCCCAATACCACGTATTCTTACCATCCGGGCATACGAAAAAGATGCCCTTCTCATCAGCGATCTTAGGTAGATCCGGCTTGATACCGACCCATGTACAAGCGTTACCGCCATAGCCATGTAACAAATAAATCACCGGACACACTTTCGTCGCGGCCACATCCGGACTTACCACGACTACCTCTATACTTTTATTCATCGAAGGACTTTTCACTTGCAAAGTATCTACCTTCGCTGCCTGTAAACCGAGCGGAAGCAAACAAACCAACGCTACCGCTACCTTTTTCATCCAATTCATATCAGTGAATATTAATGATTAATTCCCCGTAGCCTTGTTTTCAAGGAACTACGGGGACAAATATACAGATTTTACAGCCAAAAACTTATTTACTTAACGAGAAAGGACGATCCTCTTTCGCGGTTCCTCTCGTCTTCTCCGGTTGATTGCCCATTTGAAGCTCCAGCACGCCCCCATTCACGATATCGCTGTAATGGATATAATTACGTGTATATCTCTTCCCGTTCAAGGTAGCGTTTTGGATATATACGTTATCCTTACTATTCCCTTTCGCCTCGATCACGAACTTCTTGCCATCCTCCATCGTAATCGTAGCTTTCCGGAATTTCGGGCTACCCAATACATACTCATCCGTCCCGGGGCAAACACTGTAGATTCCCAATGCGCTCAATACGTACCAAGAAGACATACCGCCTTGATCCTCATCACCCGGATAACCATTTTCCGAGCTATTATATAACCGATCCATCACCTGACGAATCCAATATTGCGTCTTCCAAGGCTGGCCTGCGTAACTATACAAGTAAATCATATGCTGGATCGGTTGATTACCTTGGGCGTACTGTCCCATCTTCGCCAATTCCATCTCCAGCATCTCATGAATTTTCGTTCCGTATGTTCCATATTTCACGATACCGGGTAAAGCGAAAACAGAGTCGATCTTCGCCACGAAACGCTCATCACCTCCTGTCAAATCGATCAACCCTTGGACATCATGGAAAACCGACCAATTGTAATGCCAAGCATTCCCCTCGCAATAAGGACCGCCCCATTCGAAAGCATCGAAATCCGCCCAACTACCATCCAATTTACGACCTCTCATAAAACCGACAGATGGATCGTACACATTCTTGTAATTATAAATCTGGCGGGCAAAGACCTCCTCATAAAACTTATTCCCAGTCATTTTCGCCAACTGATACGCACAAAAGTCATCATAGCAATATTCCAACGTCTGTGCCGTAGATCCCATGGATTCCGGATAAGGTATATATCCCAACTGATAATAATCCTTCCAACGAACCCGTCCGTTGGCACCGCCCCAAGGTCCCTTATTCATCGCCTCATGCGCATACGCTTTCAAGGCTTTCTCCGGATCGAAAGTGCGGATACCCTTCACCCAAGCATCCGTCAATAAAGAGATCGAGTGATTCCCGACCATCCCGCCGGTCTCACTCGGGAACGACCAAGAAGGTAACCATCCACATTGCTCCTGAGCGTCTAGCAAGGCTTGCATATATTGCCCCTGCATCGTAGGGTGCAAGATATTGGTCAGCGGGAACTGGGAACGGAAAGTGTCCCAAAAACCATTATCGGTAAACATATATCCATCATGAATCTTCTCATCGTACGGACTATAGTAGTAAGGAGAACCATCCTCTTTCTCCTCATAAAACTTATGGGAAAACAAATTGGCACGGAACATGCAGGAGTAGAAGGTTTTCATATCCTCCTCGGTTCCACCTTCCACCAACACACGATTCAATAGCTGGTTCCATACGTCAGCAGCCGCTTGCTTCGTCACTTCTACCGATGAGTGCTTACCTAGCTCACGAGTCATCGTAACCTCCGCTTGCTCCGGACTGATATAAGAGGTAGAGACCTTGGCCTGTACCTTAGAGCCTTTCGCGAATTGTACATAGGCACCGATTCCTTCCCCTTCCCGGCTCAAATTATTCTTCTGGATCGTATTCTTACGATTCTCCCATGTACCATAGCTAACGAAAGGCTTATCAAATTGAATGATAAAATAATTCTTATGTGTCTTCGGAGAGAAAGCCCCATTGTGTACATAGCCAGTGATCCGGTGGTTCGCTACATCGATTTGTACCTGACTGGTTTTCGTATAGCCATCCAGTACGAGAAAAGCGTCTCCCTTCGCGGGAAAGGAAAAACGGAAATGAGCGGAACGGGTAGTTGGCGAGAACTCCGTGGTAATACCATTCTCCAACGTAACCTTATAATAATGAGGCTTGGCAATTTCCTTATCATGAGAGAACGGAGTCGCCCGTTTGGACTCATCAACAACCAATTCCGATACAGGCATCAAAGAGAATACCCCGTAATCTCCCACCCAAGGGCTACATTGATGCGTCGGTTGGAAACCCCGGATCGTAGTGGCCGAGTATTGGTATTTCCAACCATCACCATTCTTCCCGGTCTGTGGAGACCAGCTATTCATGGGATAGGGAACCGCCGTAGTCGGGTAGGTATTTCCCCAACTCAATTCGTAAGTCGAGTTTGTTCCTTGCAAAGTATTTACGTATTGTACCAAGTCTTTCTCCGCAAAAACAGGGAAAGAGAGGGTTAAACAGAGGGCTAAAGCCGCCCCCTGTTTATAAAAAGTATTGAGTTTCATGTTATTTTATTTACTGATTAATTATTCACGCCCCAATTTGTATTCGGCTCGGGGCCCATCTCCAATTCTAGTACGCCACCTTTCATGATATCCCTATAATCAAGATAGCATCTCGTATAATCCATCCCGTTTAATTTAGCGGATTGGATATAGGTGTTTTCCGGGGTATTTCGGTTGGCTCGTATGATAAATGTATTCCCTTCGCCAACCTGAATCTCGGTCTTCTCAAAAACCGGGCTGGATATCTCATAGCGAGTATCTCCCGGACAAACCGGATACAAACCACATGCCGCCAATACATACCAAGCGGACATCTGACCGACATCCTCGTTTCCAACCAAGCCTTCTACCTTATTCTTATACGCCTTATCGCAAATGAAACGAGACCATTTCTGGGTTTTCCACGGCTGTCCCAAATGATTGTACAAGAAAGGCACATGATGAACCGGCTCGTTCGCATGATTGTAATAAGCGTTCCACAGGAAATCTGTTGGTGTCTTGTCGAACATCGTATCTAGATCGGCAATCACCCGTTCCGTTCCTCCCATCAGTTCCACCATACCCGGAATATCGTGAGGCACGAACCACCCCTGTTGCAGCTCATTGCATTCCATACAGCCGTACCATTCCTTCAGCTTACCCTCTTCCGGCCAAGCCTCAAACCGGCCATTCGCTTCTCTCGGGCGGAAGCTATGTTTCTCCGCATCATATAAATTCCGGTAAGACTGAGCCAACTTCGCATAATAAACCGCATCCTCCTGTTTTCCTAATGATTTCGCCAACTGAGACATACACCATTCCGTATACGCATACTCCAAGGTTTTGGAGATACTCTGCGGATTCGGGGTATAGCCCAACTCCGCATTCCCGAACATTCTCGAGGTTTTATCCGCATACCGATAAGCCTTTTCCATATCCAAGCTACAAATACCTTTCGCATAGGCATCCGCCAAGACCGATATAGCCGGATTTCCTAACATACAACCGCTATAGGCGTTCAACAACTCCCAGCGCTCATAGTACTCACGCCCACTCTCCTCGGCCATCGTTGTCAATGATTTCAACAAATCATTCACCAGTACCGGATTAATAATCGTTTGCAAAGGCATCTGACTACGGAACACGTCCCAACCGCTAAAGATCGTACGTTTCGTGAACGTATCCGACTTATGCGCTTTTCCGTCCGCGCCCATATACTGACCATCCACATCCGTGTAAATCCTCGGATCGATCATCGTATGATACAAGGAAGTATAGAAGATCACCTTTTGCTCATCCGTTCCACCGCTGACATCCATCTTAGCCAAAGCCGTATCCCACAACGAGCGGGCACGAGAACGTACCGCGTCAAAATCCCAATCCTTGATCTCCGCTTTCAAATTCTTTTCCGCACCCTCCAAGCTTACAAAGGAAATACCGGCCTTGAAAAGAACCTCCTCATTCGCCTCGGTCTCAAACTCCGTAAAGAACCCGAGGTGCTCACCCTCATATGCCTTTGGTCTCTCCGAAATCTTCGCGTTCGCTGTCAATGTCTGGAAAGCCGGGCTCTCCACGAATTCCCGATGACGATCCTGTCCTTCCGGAATATCCACGCTCCATACACCATAATCTTTCAACGGTTTGGAGAACTGCGCATAAAAATACACGGTATACCGGGAAGAACCCTCACCATTCCCCCAGCCTCCGCCTTCCGGCGTACATTCCATTCGTCCGGCGATCGTATGGTCATCTATCACTTGAACCGCCTGATACGTAGAAGTACCTCCTACACGACGGGCTAAGTCCAACTGGATGCGGGACTGCTTATTCTCGGGGAAAACGAATCTCAGCATACCGCTATGAGGAGCCGCTGTCGCCTCCGCTTGTATCTGGTAATCGCTCAGCAATACCTTATAATATCCAGCCTTGGCCTCCTCGGAAGATTTATCATACCGGGAACGATACCCGGCTACGCCCCCCTCTTTTCCCGAGTTCGTGCGCAGATCGCCCACGGTAGGCATTACCAATAAATTACCCAGATCACCGTACCAGCCGATACCACTCATCTGCGTAAAGGCGAATCCCTCGATCGTCTCATGCTCGTAGCTATATCCGGAACCATTGTCGCCCCCCGTAATCGTATTCGGACTTACCTGTACCATACCGAAAGGGGTAGTCGCACCGGGGAAGGTCTTCCCCAAGCCATGGTAAGCACCGGCCGCCTCCGTATTCGTACTCGCCCCGATAAAGGGATTTACATAATCAGAGAAATGAACCTCCTCGATGGTTCGGGTCGGACCGGAACAGGCAGTTCCCACCAACGCGAGCGATAACGCTGTGGTCGTTATCCATTTCAAGTTTCTTGCAAGTTGTATCATTATTTCTATCCTCATTATACTTTAAAAATTCAATTGTTTATCCGATACGGCTACCGCCACGAATGAATCTGCACAGCCATAATACAGATACCATTTATTCTGGTAATAGACCAGTCCTTCCACGAATACCGTACCCGCAGGGTATTGGCCGCTTTTCTCAAAGTCATCCGTCGGTTGCAAGAAAGGCTTATCCAGACGGCCGATCAATTTTGTCGGGTTATTTACATCGAACAATGCTTGTCCGGCACAATAAGAGTTCGCCGGATAAGCGGTATCCCCTTTTTCTCCCGGTTCGTTTTTACCGTTATACAACAGAACGATGCCATCCTTTGTCAAGATAGCGGGAGGTCCACATTCGGTCAACTGGCTATCGAAATAGCCGGAACGGGGAGAGAACAATTTAAGCAACTCACCATTCTCATCCAACAGTGGGTCCCAATCGGTCAAATTATCGGAGGTAGCCGCATATACGTTCTTTTCCCCCCAGTACATGAAATACTTGCCATTCACTTTCGCAATGACCTGCTTATCTCCCTTTAAAGTCGTGACTAGCGATGCGGATTTAGTCGCCTCATCCTTGAATTTACCATTATAGGCTTTCTCAAAAGCCGGACCGAACTTCGTCCAGTGTTTCAAATCCTTCGAGGTCGCCACCGCCAGACGAGGCACCTTACGGTTCCATTGCGTATACAGCAAGACATACGTACCATCCTCGGTCATAGCGATACGTGGATCTTCCGTACCTCCGGGACATTCGTTCTCCGCTTGATTATCTTTAGCCGGATAAAAAACAGGCTCCGTATCCCTCTCAAAATGGATACCGTCAGTAGAGGTCGCGTATCCCAAACGGGAAGTCCGGGAACCGATTCCTTGAGCGGAGTTATCTTCCGCACGGTACATCACCACGATCTTCCCATCGTAAATCGTAGCCGCCGGATTAAATGTGTCACTCTCCTCCCATGCTACAGAATCTTCCCGCATCGGGCAATAAAACTTAGTTGGCAATGGCTTAATTACCGGATTCACACCTGCCGGACGCACAAACCCGTCCAAGCACCAAGCCGTCTCCGATGCAGTTTCCGACACAGCTTCCACCATCTGATCTTTCTTTTGAGAGCCGCAAGCTACGGTCACCAATCCCAATAAGCCGAAAGCAGAGGCTAATAATGTTTCTTTAATCATGTTATATTCGTAGTATTAAGTTATATTTATTTCCAAAAGAAGGGAATCATATGATTCCTATTCCGCAGGCAGCGATAGCGTGTGTTTTCCACTTTCCAACAGGATCGAACCCGCCGATATTTCTACATTATTCCCATCTAACACACAATTCGATACGTTAAATGGAGCGATAAAGGTCGCCATACTATTCGCCGGTATCTCCAGATCGAGGGAAAGCGATCGGTTCTCCATAGTCCAAGACACACGTGCCGTACCGTAAGGGGTCTCTCTCGCCGCCCTCGCCCACGTCACGCCATTCGGTATCTGAGGTTTGATAAAGAAATGTTTATAGCCCGGCTCATCCTCATCCGGCAAGATCCCTCCGACCGCCTGACAGAACCAAGCGCCAATGCCATTGAAACAATTATGAACCTTACTACGTTCTCCCGACCAGTATTCCCAAGTCGTAGAAGCCCCTTGATCGATCATATATAGATATCCCGGCAGCTCTCTCTTTTTCAGCATGGAATAGAGAAAATCGGCCTCTCCGTCCTTTATCGCCCAATCGGTCAAGATCGTAACACCCACCAAGCCGGAACCGATATGCCCTTTGCAATTCTCCAATGTCTCTCGATATAAACCTTCCTTTACCTCGGGCATATGCTGTTCATCTGTCACGCCGACCAACATCGGATAAATCCGATCGATCTGGGAGCCTGTAGCGTACTGTTTCTTCTCCGGATCATAGAAAGTCTTCTGGATAAGCTCGTTCAATCGTTGGCGACGCTCTTTATACTTAGCGGCATCCTCCGCTTTCCCCAATACCTTCGCGATCTTCTCCATCGTAGTGAGGCAATCGCTTATAAAGCAGTTACTAACCAGATCTACCGATGACTGCGCCGTATAATCGACACCCGCCGGAGCCAACCAATCCCCTAAATACCATGCCCGATAATCCGTATCCGGCCAACGTTTCAGCAATCCATCGACCGTATACGCATCCACATAACGCAACCAATGTCGCATAACCGGATAATATCGCTCGATCAGACGGCTATCCCCATAATTCAAATAAGTCTGCCACGATCCCGTGATAATAAAGCCACACCAATACGGACCACCTCCCGCCGGGTATGGATTCGGTACGCAATGCGGCATACCCCCATCCTCACGGATGCAATCCTGCCACATCTGCATCCAGTTCATATACACGGAAGAGCCCTCATACAATGTCTGGAAACTCTTACAAGAGGCATTTCCATCCCCACCGTATCCCATACGCTCATAATGCGGGCAGTCTACGATATAACCACTGAAAGCTAAGTTCTTGAAAGTATATTTGATCATCGCATAGATAGCATTCAAGTCCGGATCCGAGCACTCGAAAGACGAGGCATCCTTATAATCCGTATGAATCAGATAGCCGGTTACCTCCTCGGGGGCTTTCGCCAAACCGGATATCCTTATATATTGAAACGCATGGTGGTTAAATTTATTTCGGAATACCTCTTTGTCTTGTCCGGAACCGATATACCAATCCTCATACTGTCCGTTCTCCTCTTGTGGCTTGAAATCCTCGTTTTCATTTAACCAATCCGTATATTCCATACGGACCCGGTGGCCTTCCGGCAATTTCGGGAAACTCAGCTCGACCCAACCATTCAACGCCTTTCCCATATCTACGAGCCAAATACTATCCCCTATTTGTTTGATTCCTTTAGGACGGATAATCTCTTGTATTCGATTAGGCTCACACATCTGGGGACTTACCTCTATCCCGGGTACCTCCACCTCCAATACCGGCGTCCAATCCAGTTTGTCAAGCGTAGCGGTTGTCAAATCTGGCAACGCCTTTCGCCCATCCACACATTCACCCCCGAATTGATGGGGATACCAAGTACCGGTACCGGTCTCACCATACATACTTCCCCGGCCTTCCCAAGAGCTATCTGTAACGAGTAACGTACTTGTAGCGCCATTTCTTTGAATCTCGTCCAATTGCAGTTTAACCAACGGCCCATCATGAACGGCATTAAAAGTAGCTTTTCTGTACCAGCCACGGCCCAACCAGAGCAATAAGTCGTTTATTCCCTGCTTTGCGTACGGCGTAAGATCGTACGTCACCGATAATGATCTTTTGTTTAATTGAGATACCGCAGGCGAGAGAACATCTTCCGATACCTTCCTCCCATTTAAATAGATCTCATGATACCCTAAGGAGTTTACATGAAGGAGTAATGTGGCATCACGGTCTTGAAGCTCGAACTTATTCCTTAACATCGGATTCTTCTCATCCGGCATCCCTATATATTTCCCTTGCCATTCCGCTTTATCCAAAAGCCCGATCCCAAAGCGATTGATTGGACTCCAATCCGAGGATTCCCCCTTATCGTCCCATACCCGGACTTTCCAATAGGCCAGCACACTAGATCGCAACTCTTTCCCTCGATAAGGGACCATCACGGAAGCGGACGATTCCACCTTACCTGAATTCCATAGATCGGCTTTGCCTTGAGCCAGCAAGGAACTATCCGTGGCTACTTGTATCTCAAAATACGCTTGCCGCATAGTTTGCCCGTCTGTCTCGATTTTCCAGCTAAAATGGGGATGGATGTTGTCGATCGCGACCGGATTCTCCAAGTTCTCACAACGAAGATCTTTTAAGATGATCCTCCGCCCGGATTCACAGCCCGACATCAGTAACAATAGGGTCACAAAGTAGATAGATATACATTTCATGATAAATAGATTGAGATTACGCATGAATATACTTTCTAATGGCTTACGATACTTATATCCCCGGTAAATATTAAGATTTATTAAACAAGAAAGGCGAGCCACTCGCAAATGACTCGCCTTCCTATGATTCCTCAAGAATGGCTAGAAGCGGATCTTGTAGGATTGATTTTCGATACGGATGATATAGGCACCTTGCGGAATGGTTATTATCGTCTCACCAATTGGCAAGGTTAAAGCCTTATATAGTTGACCGCCGAATGTGATAATGTAAGCCGTACTTGAAATAGGAGTCTGTATATGTAAACAGCCATCAGTTGCCCAAACCCTCAAATCTGCTGATTCGGTATTAGTGATAGAGGTTGGCTGGTCTGGATCAACGGGTTGGTCTGGATTGACAGGCTGATCCGGGTCTACAGGATCGGGATCAACTGGACCGGGGCCGGGTTCCGAGGATATTCCTTCTGCTATGATGTCCACCACTGTAGCATTAGCGAATACTTCTTCTTGTATAGTCAACGTGCCGATCTCTTGATTTCCAACTGCTTTTGACAACACCTGCGGGCCTGTCATATAAGTATACTTATCTAGAGTTAACACTTCCCCATCTACCTTTACGATTATGGAGGAGGGTAATTCATACCCCTCCTCTGCGGTAAGCGTAAACGTCTTTTCTCCTGCTTTCAGCAAAGGCTCTCCAAAAGCATAAGTCCTAGGTGTCGTTTCCGGGGTGTATTTGATAGCCAGCGCCTTCATCATATAATATATCTCCACCTCATTTTCCGCGGCACTGAAGGCTCTTACCTCGATATTCCCGTTTACCTCATTGATACGGATACGACCGTCGTCGCCATACGTATAACCAAGTCCCTCTTCTAGGACTACACCATTCATCACGACCTCGATCGTACGCGGGAGGCGGCAGGTGATACTCGGCTCTATCGGTTTCAGCGTCAGCTCCAACGGCATTCCTTCCTCGACAGCATCGGGGATATCCAATCCCAGCTTATCGTCCTTGGGCGCTTCCACATGAATCGATATCTCGGGCAGTATCTCGTTGCTTCCGGAGAAGGGTAGCGTGTAGTATTTATCTTTCAACCAGATCTCGATCTTGTTCTCTTCCGTCAGCGGGACCTTCGAGTTAAGGGTGAACGAATAGGATTCATTCCTCAAGGAAGCTATCGAGGCCGAGCCATAAAGTATCCCATCCTTCTCTTGTAAGGTTATCGGGCCATTACCATACATTAAGGTCAAATCCTCCGCTTTCAGGCCACCATGGATGTTGAAACCTAAAGTACCTTCACCCTCGATAGAAAGATCTCCTAATCCCTCGATCGTAATACCGAAATCGATATCCTCAAGGGCTTTCCCTTTCACTTCCGGGCTAACCGTGAAGCTCACCGGAATGGCAAATAAAGCTTGCGCCTCTTCCAAGGTAGCATAAAGGCGGCTACCGGTTTTGTCGTACACCTCGACCTTGAAGCGCAATCTCCCCGCTTTCGTGGAAGTGAAACCGAAATAGATATTATAAGCGTCCGGTAATAATTTACAATCCGTACTTAATATATCAACTGCTCCATTGTCCGAGAATTCAAGTGGTTTCGGATTACTCATCTCATAATTGTCGGCATACGTCATCTCTAGCGAGCCTTTCCAAGTTTCATAATCCAAGATGATATAACGGAACAATAAAGGAGTCTCACGGTCGCTCGCCTTAATGCCATACTCCGCGGTACAGGCTTTATCTGTCTCGAAGTAACGTCCAGAGAAGCTATTCCATTTCATGGAAGCAGTGATATCTCGGATCGCCACGGCCCTAATCGTAAGAGCGTATTCCATATCGACAAGGATTTTTACCTCGCCGGTCTTCGGATCATAAGAGAATTCCTTCCCTTCTTCCCAATGGCCTAGATCAATCTTCTCAGGTAATAAATAGCCGGGATCTGGGACAAGGGTGAAGTCGAATCTTCCCCCATATTCTATATTTGTCGGCTGGTTGGTAGAAGTCAGATTCTCCAACTCCCAATTGATGTTGCGAACCTGAGAGGCGAAGTGCGCCTTGAGGATCACGGATTGTTCCAGCATATAATTAAATGTATAGGCCGTACTTGTCGGAAGGTTGCTCAATCCAAGATCGATTTCTTTACCATCCGTCCCTGTTTTCGTGACACGGCTCAGTTGTTTACCTGTTTCCGGTGTTGCGGTCAAGGATACTCGCGTGGCATGAGGCAGGTCGAGGTTCTTACCTTCCATAAGATTAACGCTAGTCCCTTCTACAGAGACCGTGCCCGTGAGAGTACCGCCCGCGGTACTCTCCAGCTTGATGAAATGCGGCACGGTGGGATCATCGGGAACCGCCTTCGTTTGCGCTTGCGTAGCACAGAGAACGGTAAATAGCAGTGCCGCGCAGTTATATACTATTCGCTTGTATTGTCTCATATCGTATTTATCTTTTTACATGTTTATATTACAACCTTAATCGCCGTGCCGTCGCAAACCACCAGATAGGTGCCTTGTGGCAGGTTTACTCGTTTTGTCCCGACACTACGTTCGTAACGGCCTTGACGGACACCGCTCAATGAATAGATCTCGATGTCTGTCGCCTCGGTGGTCTCGAAACAGAGGGTACGTCCCTCGGTCCACGTCCGGAAACCAGTGGATTGGATATCCTCTACGGAAGTAGGCACGTCGCCCAATCGCAAGCTGCTGATCTTGTTCATCATCGCCTCGCTAGCTACCATGTAAGCTTGGAATGGCGGAATGACCGGAGACTGGCGTAACTCAAAGCTATTTTTCGAGCCGTCCAATACATAGGCACGTCCATTGATCATTAGGTTCTCCCAATAGGGATTGGCCTTGAATTGGAACCAATTGCCGTTCTCGACGTTGCCCGGGGCCGCTGTCCCATCCTGAAGAGCGGGAAGGATAGCGATCGCATCTGCAACTTGCTCGAACGTGACAGCCTGCGATGTGTTCGCTGCAGCGAAGAGATAAGCGGAATGTTCAGATACCGCATAGCGTGCCGGATTGCCGCTTGCCGATACCGATACCCACTCCTGTTCCTTGGGGCCGGTATAACCTTTCCTCACGGCTAGTTCTACCTGATCAGTCAAGACCCGAGTATCAAGCGGCATGGTAACGGTTGTCCACTGATCGGTAGGGATATTCCGTTTGATCCGAGGTTTCTCAGTCACGGTCAGTTGCTTTTTCAGCTTCACTTGTCCACCGTCCTCTATGGTAAGGCTGTTGATGGAGGCATTCTCCGTATCGATCACATAGATGCCATCGCTGGAGACTATCACGTTCTTACCCATATGAGCACTTTCATAAGGAATCTCACCTGAGATCGTGACCGAAGAAGGAGCGTTCTCTGATATCTTATACACCATATTTCCGTTTGGCTCGAATGGTACACTCATATTATAGCTTTCCGTAAGATTGGGATCTAATCGCAAAGACTCTACTTGTATATCTCCCATCTCATCTAGACCTGCCGCAAATCCTCCGATATAACGGAACACAAACTTGTATTCTTTATCCTCTTCCAGATTAGGCACTTTATTTGCCTCTGTCACACAGAGATTGGCACTTGGATAATCTGGATGTACCATCATATTAAGAGGGACTCTATTGCCTGTATCATCTATATAATCCACTTCTACCTCATCACGAAGTGAACCCTCGATATTTAAGCTGATCGAGGCCGGTAATCCACTCAATATCTGATCTACATTCTTCGCTTTGACAGTGAACGGAAATTCTTGATCCACCGTACCCGTTACTTCCGTGGGCGTGAATACCCATGTCAATTGCTTCTCAATGACGGTCATGCTGTAGGCCTTAGAAGGGGCGTAAGCGACCTTCTTCTCGCTATCCCATAGCGTGACCTCGTATTCCAATGCCTCGGCCGCCTTACTCGTAGGTTTCAGATTGAGATAGAGGCTCAACATATTATCCTTGATCTTAGAATTTGGCACGGATATCCAAGCGCTTCCATTCTGGTCAAAGCTGAGTTTCGGCTCACTACCACTGATATATACGGGATTGTCGAGGCTATAAGACCAAACAGAGGCATTGCCCCATGCCGGATTCTTCAACTTGATCTCCGCCATTACACCAGCGTTCTCCTCCAAACCATCTATTTGGATACGCATGGGCTTACCTTCTCCGGAGTAATCTTTGCCTGGTATTATATATCTAGAGCTATAAGGATTGTTATGGAAGTTCACCCTTACATCTGATGAGACGATCTCGACCTCTGTCATTGATCCGGTCGTCGCGATCTTGTCCGATACCGTGAAAATACCCTCAGTCTCCGCAGCAGCCAATTCTACAAATACCTTTCCGCTAAACGTGCCGTTTAGCTTAAATGTGAAGGAGTAAGTACCTTCACCCAAATGAATGCGACTGCCGATATGCCCTACGTAGGAAGGAACGGTCTCCGTACCCATCTTGAAATCTTCCTTTGACATCTGTAGCCTGTAATCAGAGCTCCTTTTGTAAACAATATCCGGGATGAACGCCTCAGATAAGTTTTCGCCGATCAGCCGGATGTTCACATTTACATTCTTATACCTTAACGCCTCATCGATATCATTGCCTATCGAGAATGAGAACGGGATCTCTTTATCGAACAGACCCTTTATGGGAGTGACCGTCAATGGTACCGGTTTTACTATACGCAGAGACTTATCAAACCGGGCCAAAAGGGTTTTCTTATCCTTGTCGTAAACCGCGACCTCATAATTCAGGAACCCCGCTTTTTCTGTCTCAATGTTCAACTTATGTAGCATACGGACTGACGAGTAGCCATACCCCACATAAAACTGCGTGGGTTGGGTCCAAGCCTCACCCTTATCATCGAAACTGAGAGCGGTATATGTGGCTGGTTCATTGGTCAGATAATTATCGTATGACTTATAAGACATCTTCAAGCCTTGAGGTGGATCCGTTTTTAATTTATACCGGAAACAAGCCTCCGGGGTATAGATCGAGGTATACTCCATGATCCCCTCGTTCTCGATCCCGGCGCCCAAGTAACGATCGGCGAATCCGTCTTTCTCCTCTCTCACGCTGAAATCCGCAGCATCTGTACTAGGCGTATAATTTCCTACCTCGACATACCATCTTACGCCTTCGCCTCCTTCCAAGATCTGCCATGTATGGCCACCATCCAAGGAATAGACCACGGCCACATGGTCTCCGTCGCTTATGTTATCTTTCTTTACTACAGACCATGTCGTATATGGGGCATAATATGCTCCGCCCCTTAATTCCAGCTCCGCATTATCGGCCAGTACCTTTTCGATCGTCTTCTTACTGACGTTTACCTTGGCGATATTTATTAAGCCCTTGAACAGCTTGGCACTCTCATTCATGAAGAACGCGTCTATCATAAGTTGGTAAGTATCACCCCCTTCTTTCAGGGACTGCGTCAAGCGTAAGGTGTTCTTATCCACAGACTCCCCGCTGCCGGGCTTTATGCCGATCACCATGCTCCGGACGTTATACAGGTTCCCATCGCCATCCGGGTCTAGGATATAAAGAGGGAAGTAGCCATTAAGTTTTCCGTCCCAGCCCCAGTTGGCATGGTATCGCCCATCCGAGTCATAGCCATCGAACACGAACACGTGTCCCGTGGTCATTCTCTCTACCTCGTAAAGGACCGGACAGCTGGCATCCAGTTCCGCACGTAGGAGTCCTTCCCATTCTTTCACCGTACGGCTTTCGGGATAGACGATCCGTGTCGTGGGATAGTTGAAAACATCGGTCATCGCGTTCACCGCGTCGGCCATAGAAGCAGAACTTTCGGTAAGAGTGTATTTCATGTTCGCGTTCGCTCCGCAATGCCACATCAATTGGGCCACGGCATCAGCCTGCGCATCGGTGTAAGTTACGCCGCTATACGTATCCAACATATCATTCCACCGATAAGGGGCATATGTTATTGTTTTCCCATTAAAATCCGTTCTTCTATTCGTGGCCGAAGCTTCCGTGGGAGCTCCATGATACTTCATCACGATAGCCATGGCGGTAGCCACGCAACCGGTGACAGCCATGTCTTGCCAAATATCCGGGCATGATTGGTTGTAAGGCGCGTTTTGACCCCATGAGGGCGTTTTCAGCGAGACCGAAGCGGCCCGCAATTGCGACCGTCCATTCAAGTACTCATTCCATTCCTGCCGTATGGCAACGGAAGGCTGTATGTCCTTGCTTATGGCCCCGGAGATCTCCTCTTGATAACCGGCCAGCCAAGCGGCGGCATTAGGAGGGAGCTTGCCCGCGTCGAAAGAGCCTTCATCGGCATAGCCCAGCACAGGACGGACACGGTCGTCGCCAGCGACGATCACGAAACCATTCTCGCTACCTACGTTGAACACGAAATAGTCAGCGTCTCCATTCACCGTCCCGCTTCGTAGCGCAGAACTTGATTTTCCCGGAGCCGCCGCATAAACCAACGTCAAGTCTCCAGCCGAGCGCAAGCCCGAACCCGCGTTAGCCACGTTCTCCGCCACCTTGCGAGCCGTGGACACGTCTATCCTTTCTGCCCGGACCATCATGGCCGACAGGCAAAGGATCAGCATTAGTAAAAGTTGTTTTCTCATGAGCTATAATTTATAATGAATAAATGATTTAACATTCGTTAGTAAGGGGTATGGGAACAACGTTGTTCCCATGGGTGGGAAAGCCCCAGTTGATAGGCATGGGAAAGCCTCGGTTCCTATGGGTGGGAACAACGGTGTTCCCTACCCTAGGTATAGAGGCTCTCCCATCCCGCTATGCGCCTAGATCTCGTCCGGGCTTTCGCTATCGCCTCCTCCTCCCGCGCCAACGGTCAGGAGTATGGGAAATTTGTAGGTGCGTGGATCTTTTACGAGAGAATAGCCCGCACCTGCCTGCGTGGTGACGCTCAACCAGTACTGCCCCTCGGCGAGTGGCGGGATCTGGATGATGATCTCGCTCTTGGTGTTACGTACGATAAGGGAGACTTTCGTAGGCGTGGCGCCCTCCTCGTCCTTGGTGAAGTAGACGCCTACAGATGGGTCATCACCCTTGATAAGCAGCGTGCTGCCGAAGATGATAGCCGGGGCGTTCGGGGTGATATGGAGGTTCTTCTCGTTCGTGGTGGAATCCGTGAGGCTCTCGACCATCGGGCCCACGGTGGCCACGTCGGCGTTCACGTAAATATTTTCCAAGGCCTTCAGGAGGGCGGCGCTGGGAGTGAACATTACGGTGATCTTATTCTCCGGAGAGCGGAAGTCTGATTTCTTTCCGTCGAACGGACCATTGATAGTGAGCAGCCATTGCCCGAGCTTGTTCACCACGCAACGGCCTTGGGCGAGGGCCTCGATCATCTCGTCGTAGGAGAGGTCGAGGATGTTGGTGATCGTCTCCGGACGATACTCGGTACGTTTCTTCACGATGCGGTTCGAGATGTCTGAGGTTCGCGTGGTTCCGGTAATGCGGATCTTTCCGGTGAAATCGCCGGTTTTCTCGGTTAACACGTTGTCGTACAGATCTACGGTCAAGATGGTCTTTTCTTCTGCCATGATGTTTTTTGTCTTTAATGCCCCGTGGTAGTGGGGCGTTACCTTTTAATAATGTTTATCACCCTTATTCGCGAAATAAGGGGAGGAGATATCGCACGTCCAACATAAACTAAAAAAACACGCATAACCACTATTTTTAACCGCATATCCACGATATATGCGCAATAAGCATAAATTTGGATTAATTAGAGGATACGATATCTGTATCCCCTTCAATTCCTATTTCTTAATAAATAGATAAAAGTGATTGTTTATCAATAATATTTTTTACATTTGCCAAGCCTTCCGTTGAAAATAGCCTATTATAGGTAATTTTTATGCTGAATAGGCTCTTCCCCTTATTTCGCGAATAAGGGCATCATCCAGCCGCCAAAAGCAAATCCACCTCTTCCGTCACCCTAGCGTTTGCACGATTCAATTCCGACTGTTCCAAAGAGGCCAGATAAAAACGTGTTGTTTTTTCCGAGGTATGCCCCAGCGCTTGGCTAATGATCGATAAAGGGACTTGTTTCCGCAAGGCGTTCGTTGCCCATGTATGGCGGAAAACATACGAGGTCAGATGAATGGGGCGAGATAGCGCACGACCGATCTTCTTCAACGAGTTATTATACGAACGCAGTATCGCCTTGTATTCCTCATGCCCTACCTCTCTACCCGGAGATAAAATAGGGAAAAGGTACGGGGAAGAAGCGTCCGCATACTTATTAATCAACCGCCGCATCCCCGCTGTTATCCCGACACGGATTAAGGTCCCCGTCTTCTTACGCCGATATACGATCTCCTCGCCATACAGGTTCGCCGTAGTCAAGCGAGCCATATCCGCGAAAGGCATGCCGCAAGATAAATAGGCGAACGTACAATAGTCGATCACGCACACCAAATCCGGCTCCTCAGACTTCAAGGTCACGATCTCCCGGAGCGACTCGTTTCCCAACGCCCTAGATCCGGCTCTTTCCCGCTTCAAGTTCAAGTACGCGAAAGGCGATACGACGCAAGCCGGCAACAGACCATCCCGGCAAGCTTGGTTATAAATCGAGCGAAAGTTGCTGAGGTATGTATTCACGGTATTCACTCGCAAACCGGCGGATTGCAGGTAAGCGACAAAACGGCTTATTAAGCCCGGGGTTATCTCCGGGAAAAGAAGGTTTCTCCTACCCAGAAAGGCGCAGATCCAATTACGGGTTGTCCTATATAAATCGGCGGTGTTATGTTTCCCCGCTAAACGTTTCTCCCGGATGCGTTCGGTGGCATAGGTGTAAAATGTGATGCCCGCCTTGCCCAAGCGGTTATTCTTTCTTTTGCTCATATCTCCTTTTTTGATGATTAAACGTATTATTATCTACCATCAAAAATAGCATAAAAACAAGATCAAGCCAAGTCCATCTCGCAAACAGCAAGCTTCCAACCCTTAAAGACCAAGGTGACAAGGCGAAGCTCCGTATCCCCCTTGGTAGCGTGGACCTTCGGGTCAGCGGCGTAACGGCGTAACTGGATGGCGGCCTCGGCTCTCAACGCCTCGATTTCCGTTTCGGAAGCGTCCCGACGGGCGTATTTCACCTCCACGATATAGCTAAAGCCTATCTCGGGCTGGTGGATCAAGTCGGGCATCATGTAGAAATCGGCGTACCCCTTGTTGGCCTCATACTCCGGATAAATTATATAGGTACGGGTCAAGCCTAGATAAGCCAGTAGGAAACCTTTCACGTGCGCCTCCCCCTCAATGAACTCACGGATAGCGCTCTGCCGCTCCAGCTCGGAGGAGAAATACTCGAACACAGGCTTCCAGTCTCCGTCGTAAGCCATGTCCTTTACCAGATCATGAAGCTTGTATAGCTCTATTGAGAAGACATCCGCTTCCCGGTAAGCCTCGATCAGATAGGTATATAATTGCTCACGTACCGTTAGGTTGGGAACGCCCAGAAGGGTATCTCCACGCTTGGTACCCTTGATGGAGAGCAACCCGAAATAGTAAAGCAGGCTCTTGAAGTTGTCCGGCTTGGCGATATCCTCGGCAGGAAAAGCATCCTTGATTACTGCGGTGGTCTCGCCGTTGTTCACGATCTCCTGGATGATCGAAGCGTTCGTGCCGAACCGCTTGTCGAGACGGATCAAATGGCGGAGCTTGTTGTAGTCCGTGCGGATGTTGTTGTCGATCATCTTATCCGGGGCCGATCTCAAGGGCAGGTAATTGCTGATGAAATACAGTACCATATCCGAGTTGTACATAGGCTCGTCCAGACTCTTCGTAGAGAAACGGTAGTTATCGTACCACGGCTTCATCAAGTTGATCAGATCGTCCACACTATCCTCAAAACCTGTCTCGCTCTTGTAATAGGCCAGCATCTCCCGTACCTCTCCCTCGCTAAAACCTATGATTCCATTAAAGCGGTAATCTGTCGTCATGTTGGCTCCGATATTGAAATCGCTGGTCACGTCGTCCATCGTCACTGGAGATACCCCAGTGATAAACATGCGCTTGATAGGGCCATCGCCCGTAGCCCCTTCTTTCAGTTTGTTGAAGAAATAACGGAAGAAGCCCGTACCGTGTGTCAATGCCTTGTAATGCTTCTCACCCATATTGGCGAGGATAGCGTTGGTGAAGTTATCATACTCGTCAATGAAGAGATAGATAGAGAGATTCAAGCGTTTAGCCTCACTGATCGTGTAGGTCAACTTCTCGTCAGCATTTGGCAGACTCTCCATTTTCTCCCGGAAGCCCGGATTGAAGAAACGTTCGTAGTAGTAGGCAAACTCCCGGAAACGAGCGGCACAGTGATCATTAAAAGAGCGGATCAACTCGTCAGGATCTGGGTTCACGCCTGCGAAATTGAAATCCAGTACAAGATATTGTCCCTGCTCCGGGGTCGGATGGGAGCCGATATATAAGTCGCCGAAGAGTTCCTCAAAAGAATCCTTACGGTTCACGTCATAATACCATCTGAGGACATTCAAGAATAGCGACTTCCCGAAACGGCGCGGGCGGATAAGGAAAAAGAAACTTGCGTTCCGCTCCACCTCCGCAATATAGCGAGTCTTATCAACATAATAATAATTGGCGGTACGGATTCGCTCGAAATCCGTCAGGCCATATGGAATTTGCTTCGTTGCCATAATATATCTCCTCCTGTTTATTTGTCACTTACGAATAAATCACTTGTTCGTAACTTACTTACGCAAAGATAACATCTACAAAATGATTTCACGAATCTTTGACCGTAGAATCATGCCGTCAAGCCAAATCAATCGACAAACTCACCAGAAGGAGGATTCGCACCTTCTCCCACTCCCCACTTCTTATTAGGGCGGTCTCCCATAAACAATTCTAATGTTCCTCCCTTCATGACATCCTCATGAGTAAACCACGTCTTATTATACTCGGCACCATTCAACTTAGCGGATTGAATGTATTTATTTTCCCACGAAACCCCATGAGCGATCATGGTAAACACTTTCCCGTTCGCCAACTGAATCTCCGATTTATCAAACAAAGGACTACCTATCGTATAAACAGGCACTCCCGGAGAAACCGGATAGAAACCTAAAGCGGAGAATACATAGAAAGCCGACATTCCGCCACCATCCTCATCACCACAAACACCCATCAGATCATTCCTGAACCAACTTTCCATAAGCATACGAATCCGTTTTTGCGTCTTCCACGGCTGACCGGCGTAGTTATACAGATAAGGAATATGGAAACTAGGCTCATTTCCCATCACGAATTGCCCGACATTGCCCGTAGCATCCGGATGAAGAGCGTAATATTGCCATTTTGACATTTTCATATCCTCAACAAATAACTGATCCAATCTCTCAATAAAAGGAGTGTTGCCTCCAAAAAGATCTATTAAATCCTGAATATGATGGCGTACATCCCAATTATAGGTCCAAGCATTATTCTCATCAAAATAAGCCCTAGCCCCGATACCTCCGGAAAAAATATAGTCGAACGGTTCTATAAACTTCCCATCTTTATCCTTCGGATGGAAGAAATGAGTCTCTTTGTTAAAGACATTCCGGTAATTATAAGAACGATCCTGAAAGAATCGATAATCCTCATCTTTTCCCAAATGTTTAGCTAATTGGGCGATACACCAATCGTCATAGGATGCGGCTGTAGTTACGGCTGCCGCTTGTCGCTGTTCAAATGGTCCTACCTCCGTAAACTCTTCTTTTTCTCCCGGATGCAAAGCGGGGAACCAGTCATTCTCATGATAAAAATCATCCAAGGCCGTTTTAGGTCCCCGGTACCAAGGGATCATGGACTCAGTCATCACCGTATGCTTCATACCCTCGAAAGCCTTTTCCACGTCAAACCGCAAGCCTTTATTCAAGGCATCCGCAAAGACACCTGCCGCATGGTTACCGTTCATGCAATGCGCATCCCCAAATACACAAGGGAAAGTAGGTATCCACCCGGATTGCTCATACATCCGGATATAAGACGCCAGTTTTTGTTCTTGAGCCTCCGGATTCAATAACACTTGCAACGGGTGAAGGGCCAGATAGGTATCCCATACCCAATCATCCACCCAGAAATCCACCCCATTATCTTCATGTACCTTTCCGTCATACGCACTAAAATATTTACCATCTTCAGAAATATTGATCATTCTTTCGTGCGCCCGATACAAGGCGGTATAAAATGTGGTCTTTTGATCCTCCGTGCCTCCTTCAATCTTTATTTTGCCTAACACGTCGTTCCATTTATCACGAGCTTGCGAGGCCAATTTCTCCAGATTGAAATCATTGATTTCATTACATAAATTCCGCTTGGCCTGTTCTACTCCAATATAAGAAATTCCATAACGGACATTCACCACATCCTCCGATTCCGGAAATTCAGCAAATACCAAAGAATGAGAGAAGCTATCAACTTGAATGGGCTGGGCATCAAACTCCAAATAAAAATAATGTTTTATCCCGGCGAAATTATCATATCCACACAAAGCTCCATCCTTTATATCGATCTCTCCTTTTCCATTGGCTTTCAACAAAATCAACCGTCGATCCGAATCCTCAAACCGAAAACGATAGATCGCCGATTTAGCAGCAGGCGCAAAATCCACCCCTACGGAGAAATCATCCAAATACACCGAATAATTATAAGGCGTAGATTTCTCATGATCATATCGATATTTTAAATTCCCATCGAAATCCTTAACGTCCCCCCTATAAGGCAACAGCAACAATGAATGGCCTTGCCTATGGGAAGGACTATTTAGGGCCAGTCCCTCCATACGATCCGTCGTAAACTCATTATGAGTCGGAATCATTCGCAACATGCTGTTAGGCAGGTGGGTAGTGGGATAGGTAGGCACAAGTAAATGACTGATATTCCCAATCCGGTTATTCACATAATCTACTGGTGTTTTTTCTATTTTACTTATGCAACTACATAATAATAGAAACAAGGTTGTCTGAAATAATAGTTTCTTCATGAGATTGTATTTAATAATAACGATTCTCTAGCATCTTTCTCCCTACAAAGATGAAAATTAAAATTGATGAAGCAAAACTATCGTAAACTATTCAAAGCAAAACTCTCTAGAGAATTACATGCCGTGTTCCCGTATTATAACTAGAAAAGAGGCTACCTTCCTTTTGAAGTGAACCTCTTTTCTATCTAGAATAAAGTTTATCAAAAGGATACGGGTTGAATATGCATAGCGGCACCACCATCTGAAGCGAGCGGTACTGTTATTTTATCCTTTGCGGTAACAGTTAAAGTATCTTTGATAAGATGATTAGGATTGGTATCCGTGTCTCGCGCATCTTTATAAAGAGTTACTTTATAATCTCCTTTACCGAGGAAATCCAAGGCTATTTCCACATCACGGGCTTGACTATTGTTGATCGCCCCAACGTACCAATCGTCTCCATGCCTACGTGCGATCGCTACATACTCATTGACAGAGGCATCCGGTACGACCGTTTTGTCCCAAGTAGTCGGTACGGTTTGTAAGAACTCGAATCCCGGCTGGCCTTCGTAAGCTTCCGGAGTATCGCAGATCATTCCCAAATAACTCTCCAATACGACATACATCGCTAGCATATGGCAGCGAGTGCTAGTGACATAAGGGTTGCTTTGTTGTATCTTAAACTTGTCTTTCGGAAGAGCCCGAAACCCACCTAAATGATAATCGGCAGTTCCAGCCAATAAACGGGTAAAAGGCATAGATATATCATGATCCGCGGTCGTGACCATACATCCTTTGAAATTCTCATAATTGAGCGTCCCTTCCCGGGTAAATTCATTCGGATAAGTCCGATGTAATCCAGATGGCTTACTGGAACCATGGAACTGCACGAACAAATGATGTTTAGCCGCCTTTGCCATAAGGCGAAGTATCCTTTAATTGTTTGTTCTTTGGCTGCCCCAAATTCCGAAGGTTAATTATCAAAAATATATGGACAGGCAATATGGTGATGAGATCATTTTGAGATTTCCTGTTAATCTAGAAGTAAAAAAAACAATAAGTACTTCAACGACCTTACACTATAATATATTAATAATCAAAAGAATAAAACATCAATCATATTTTCGGGAAAACATGTACGTGTTTTTTCAAAAACATGTACGAGAATTCAGGAAAACACGTACGTGTTTTGAGAAACAAATAATGAGATCGTAAACGCCTTTGGAAAAATATACAATAACCCAATGGCAAGCCGGACATGGAAAAATTTCCTACCTTCGCGTAAAAACGGTATATTCCATGAACAAATACGTTAGCACGATTCTCTCAATCTTACTTGTATTCGCACTACCTGTCATAGCCAAAGACAAGAAAGGAGAATTAAAGAAATTATTGAGAGAAGCTATAGCCAACAAAAAAGCCCAAGTAGGAATCGCAGTTATTATCAATGGCGAGGATACGATTACACTGAATAATAAGGTACGTTATCCGTGATACATTATCTGGAACAAAACAAATTACCACTCACAACTTCTTTATATATTTCCCAAACAGAAGAAGATATGCACCGTGACCTGCGATTATGCTATCAGAATTGGACTTCTCCGCTGGATGCTGCCAAGCTGCTAGACCTATTTGTATCCCGCCCTCTCTTTACCGAACCTCATCAAACGTTCATCAAACAGACTATGATCGAATGTGAGACCGGAAAAGATCGGCTGGCTCAACCGCTAGAGGCAACCGATGCCATTATCGGGCATAAAACAGGAACGGGCGACCTGAATGCCCAATGGCAACTGATCGGTACGAACGACATAGGTTTCGTTTTCCTACCGGATGAAGAAAGATATACGATTGCGGTATTCGCTAAAGACTCGGAAGAGAGCCCGGAAGCAACTGCGGCAATCATTGCGGATATATCCCGGATCGTATATCAGTATATCCAAAGAGACTAGCGTGCAAGGGATTGCCATTTCATATACGTGCCGATCCGCTGTAACCACTCCTTCGAGACATAGCGCAAGCCGGACAACCCATGCTGGCTAAATGCGATCTGTATGACCGTAAATCCAAGGTAGACCAATACACTCGGGAATAACTCCAAAACGAAAACACTAAGCCTTATCACGAAAAGAATTAATTCACGGTAAGATAAGCAATTATAGTCCCAATGGCCAAAATAGCGCCGATCGCGGTCTCAAAAGGAATCAGCCTCAACCGCTCACGAATGCTTATATCCGCTACCCCACCGGTAGCGTGGAAGAACGATCCATGTGGCAAATGATCAAGTACGGTAGCACCGGAATTAATCATAGCGGCTCCCCAGACACCACTGATACCGGCGGCGATAATAATATCCGCGAATGACGAAGAGGCAACTGTCGCTCCGGCTGTAGTAGAGGCTGTAGCGGCAGACATCAATACGCCGGAAACCGGAGCCAATAAAAGCTCTCCCATATTCGTATGCGATAACGCATCTAATAAAACATCCTTGATAGAGGAAGCTTTGATCACTCCCGCTATAGTGCCTGTACCGACCAACAGGATCGAGACATTCGACATCTTCTTGAGTCCATACGAGAGGCTGTCCGTAATCAATGACCACTTCCTCATCGCCAGAATCCCAACGATTCCTCCAACGGGCAAGGCTATCATCGGATCGATCGCCACATGGAATAAAGGGCGAAACGACAGCAGTAGGATCGTCACTACCGGAGCGACCATGCTAGAAGCGAAGGAGGGGAGATCCGCTTGCAGGTTATCTATCTCCTCGTTCGCATAAAATCCATTTTGCCGGGGTAAGAAACGGCCTATGACATATACCGTAAACAACAAGCCAACCAACGCCGGGATCAAGTTCGCATACATGACAGAGTACAAATCCGCATGAAAATTCTCAGCGGCGATAATCGTATTCGGATTTGGAGAAATGATATTGCCACATTTGCCTCCACCGATCATCATCAACAAAAGGCTACCCCGGGGAACCGCCAGTTTCCGGCCGATGCTCAACGCAATCGGAGCCACCGTAATAACAGCAACATCAATAAACACTCCAATAGCCGTCAGCAACATCGTAGCGAAAGCGAGCGCAAAAAACACATGCCGTTCTCCCAATCTATAAATGATCGTATTGGAGATAGAAGCCGCCGCACCTGTTTTCACCAATATCCCCGACAATACTCCCGCCGTCAAGATCCGAATGACGGCCGGAGTTACGTCATTTACTCCACTGATCATTAAAGAGATCGTTTCCGGCAACGACACACCCCCTAATAATCCTCCTACTAATGCCCCTAAAATAAGGCTATAGACTGGCGATACCTTTCTTATAATCAAGAAAATCGACACTAATAATCCGATAAAAGCTCCCCATGCACTCATTATACCCATGTGTTAGTGATTCATATAGTAATGGATTACACGCAATTGTTGTTCCAAGGCACGCCCAATATTCCGGCAGGTGAAATCCTTGTCCATCGCCTGCTCCAAGGAAACCGGATAAGGAAGAAGTGGCAAGACTGCCAGAAACCCAGATTTATTAAGCGCCTCCACCTCCTCTACGGAACCACCCATTACGATAACCGGAATATCCTGTCTCATGCCTGCCTGCAATACTCCGCATGGGGTCTTTCCCATGCAAGTCTGTTTATCCAGTTTACCTTCTCCCGTAATAATCAGATCCGCCCCCCGTATACATTCATCAAAACGCAAGGCATCCAGAACCATCTGGATACCGGGTTTAAGTTCAGCCTTTAGGAAAGCGACAAATCCTCCACCTAAACCACCTGCGGCTCCCGCACCCGGAATGTCGTCTATCTCTATTCGTCCCGTTCTTTTTATGACTTCCGCAAAATTTCGCAAGCCCTCATCCAGCAAACGGACCATAGCGTCGTCCGCTCCCTTTTGGCGGGCAAAGACATACGCCGCCCCTTTCTCACCATAAAAAAGGTTATTCACATCGCAGGCTATGGTAAATGAAGTTTCCCGCAATTGCGATAATGCCCTTGAGCAATCTATCTCATAAATCTGATTAAGGATCTGCCCACCCAATCCCAGCTCATTCCCTTTTCTATCAAGAAAACGAAAACCCAAGGCCTGCAACATACCGGTTCCTCCGTCATTCGTTGCGCTTCCCCCTATTCCTATCAAGAAATCCCGGCAACCACGATCCATAGCGTCTTTTATCAACTCACCGGTTCCATACGTCGTTGTTCTCAAGGGATTACGTTCCGACACAGGCACTAACGTAAGGCCACTCGCCGTCGCCATCTCGATAACCGCCGTACGATTATCTCCCAGTATCCCATAAGTGGCCTCGACCGGCCTCATCAACGGATCATGTACGACACAAGATACGGCTTCTCCACCCATCGCCGTAATTAAAGTCTCCACGGTACCTTCTCCCCCATCCCCAACCGGGATTTTCACGACCTCGCAATCCGGAAAGACCTTATGGATTGCCAACTCGGCACATTCAGCCACTTCAATAGAAGATACTGAGCCTTTAAATGAATCGGAAGCAACAACAATTTTTCTCATTTAATCTCCTTTTTACACATATAATAAAATAAATCAATTCCTTCAAGATGTCCCAATATATAGATTTTAAATCAAATGAAGTACTACTTACTTGGGTAGAGAAGATATACTTCATTGGCAAAGTAAGCTATCTCCTGCGACAAAATAAGTATATCTCCTGCGACAAAAAAACTAAAAGTGACATTTTAATGCGGTTACCCTACATAGTCTTTCAAGAATTTGTCTAATAGTATTCAAATTTTTATTTTTGCACTTATTATAATACAATTATACATTATGAAACAAAAATTGAACATTACTACATTCTTACTGTTTTGGTGCATCACCGCTTTATGGTCTATCCCACGTCCCGAATATCCCCGTCCACAATTTGAACGCATGGATTGGGTAAATTTGAACGGAGAATGGACTTGCTCATTCGATTTCGGAGGTACCGGAATGGAACGGGAGTTCTATAAATCGAACGGTTTTGACCAAAAGATCACAGTGCCTTTCTGCCCGGAAAGTAAGTTATCCGGCGTAAAATACACGGATTTCATTCAACATTTCTGGTATCAGCGTCCTATCACGATCCCACAAGAATGGAATGGAAAGAATATAAGACTTAACTTTGGAGCTGTTTATTATAAATCGGAAATATACATTGATGGAGTCTTAGCCAATCGCCATTTTGGCGGAACCTCTTCTTTCGCAGTAGATATCACCTCCTTGGTAACACCAGGAAAGACACATAGCCTAGTCGTATATGTAGAAAGTGACCTACGAAGCGCAAAACAACCGGCAGGAAAACAAAACCTACAATTTGAATCCTACGCCTGTAATTATACCCGGACCACAGGTATTTGGCAAACGGTTTGGATGGAGGCTGTCCATCCGGAAGGATTGCAATCCGTGCAGTTGCTGACAGATATAGACCAACAACAATTGGTTGTGCGTCCTCGTTTCTATAAGGAACTAGGAGGTAAATTGCAAGTAACCGTAAAAGACAACGGTAAAATAGTAGCCAGCCAAACCATTACGGCAAGCTCCTTATCTTCTGCTATTCTACCCATCAAGAAAATGAAAACATGGAGTCCGGAAAACCCTTTTCTGTACGACTTGGAATACAAAGTAATAGATAAGAACGGGAAGGTAGTAGATGAGGTAAGAAGCTATACAGGTATGCGTAAGGTACATATCGAAGGCAATAAGATTTATCTGAACAACAAACCTTATTACCAACGCTTGGTACTTGATCAAGGATTCTATCCCGATGGAATTTGGACGGCTCCTAGCGACGAGGCGTTAAAGCATGACATCGAACTCTCCATGGCGGCCGGCTTTAATGGTGCCCGCCTCCATCAGAAAGTATTCGAGGAACGTTTCTATTATTGGGCGGATAAGATGGGCTATCTTACATGGGGGGAAGCTTCCAGTTGGGGAATGGATTGCAATGATACGGAAACCGCCCGGAATTTCATAACTGAATGGACCGAAATCGTAGAACGTGACCGTAACCATCCTTCCCTTCTTATCTGGACACCTACAAACGAGGAGTTCTGGCCTGATCGCATACAATATCCGCGCCTGATGCACGACCTGTATAACCTAACGAAAATGATAGACCCGACGCGTCCTTTCCACGGTACCAGCGGTGGTGTACACATCGCTACCGATATCTGGACAATCCACAATTACGAGCAAAATCCGGAAGAATTGAAAAAGCAACTGTATAATGACGGTAAACTATTTGTCACCCCAAAATGGGAAATACAATTGATGCCGAAAAATATCGGTTTCAACGGCCTGAAATATACAGACCAATACCAATTCCCGGAATATAAAAAAGATATGCCTTATTTAGTTGATGAGTTTGGCGGTATAAAATGGAACCCGTCACAACAGATGGAAAGTGCCCAAAATACATCTTGGGGATATGGAGAGCCCCCCCATTCTTTAGAAGAGTTTTACAAACGTTTGGAGGGGCAAGTTAACGCTGTCCTATCTCTTTCGAAGGATATCTGGGGATATTGCTATACACAGTTGACTGATGTGGAACAAGAGCAAAACGGTATCTATTATTATGACCGTACGCCAAAATTCGACATGAAGCGTATTCATGATATCTTCAGCCAAACCCCGAAGGTAGAATAACATCATGATCTTAGTACGAGGGACAGTCAATATGTAACAACCAAATTTTATCAGGGACGTATCCACATGGATACGTCCCTTAATTTTTACAGATTACATATTTATCTTTATCTCAAAAATTTAATAAATAAAATAAATAACCTTGATAAGTATCTACTTTCGTTTGGTTAATTTTGAATAGCACAACATTATTTATCAACAGATTCTCCTCGAACTCCACCACCTTCTCAGTAATGACCTGCGGTTCCGTACAACCTATGCTCTAAGTTTTTTCATATTCATTTGCAATTATCACCAGCTCAAATATTTTAAGACAAAAGGGAAAAATATTAGCTCTTTACTTACAAAATAAAAAAATACGGAACTCACCAATGAATCCCGTATTCTTTAATTATCAACATTTTAGAGGATATGCTACTTTTTTCTTGTACATCTTATAACTTCCTGATTGATGTACTTAACTTTCTCCAGATCCATCTTTTCCACCTTTCGGTCATAAGTGACCAAGCCGTTTATCTCATGTTCCACATCTGTAGTCTGCGTATAGATGGCCGTGCTTAGTCCGAAATAGTTTATCATCTGCTCTAGCTCGGTAAGCATTAATACATAGGTATCAGTCAAGATTTCTCTATTCAACATCATCTCATAAGCGTCATTACGTACAGGCCACATATGCCCACGCACAAATAGACCTTTTCCTCCGAATTCGCCAAGGGACGCAGCACGTTTATCATCGGGACGGGGGATCGCCTTAGGCTCGATCTTGCCATAATGATGCATATCCACGAAATCTCCATTTCCGGGATCTCCATAAGCATTACGATAGCCCGGAGCGTAATTATATCCCGACATACCGTTTACCCAACGATTCGGATCGTACTTTTTCACCCAAGCTGTGATGTCTGTCGCTTCAAAGGCTCCCCAATTCTCATTAAACGGGACCCACATCACGATAGCAGGCGAGCTGACGTGTTGGTCGATCATCACTTTCAATTCGTCACGGAACTGTTTACGAACCGCCACAGAATCCTCACCATCAGGCTCCCAAAGATTCGGCATATCTTGCCAAACCATCAAGCCAAGCCTATCACAATGATAATACCAACGTTGAGGCTCTACTTTGATATGCTTGCGTATTACATTAAAACCCGCACGTTTCGCCAGTTCTATATCATATAACAAAGCCTTGTCGGTAGGAGCGGTAAACGCGCCATCGGGCCAATAACCTTGATCTAAAAGACCGATATGGAAAACAAACTCCCCGTTCAATAAAGGCCGAAGCACACCATCTACCTTTCCCATACTAACAGAACGCATACCAAAATAAGAAGATACCTCATCTATTATCTCACCCTTTCGATCTTTCAACTGTAATTTCAAACCATACAAGAAAGGATCATCCGGGCTCCATAGACGGGGCTCCCGGATAGGCAAGTAAAAACTCATATTGGAATTTCCTTCGGTTCTTGCCACCTCTGAAGTACCATTATCCGCGATAGCCGTTACCTTTAACTCCTTATCCTCCGTATAAGCAATTACTTCCAACCGATTATTTTTTAAATCGGGAACAAGCTTAATCTGAGAAATATATTGTTTCTCTACCGGTTCAAGCCAAACGGTTTGCCAGATACCGGAGGTAAAAATATAATCTCCACGTGAGCCGTTCTTGCCCGAAGCGGCCCGGCCGTCGTTAGGATCATAAGCACCTACCACAAGGACATTTTCACCGGATTTCAAATAATCAGTAATATTTAAACTAAAAGCATCGTACCCTCCCGTATGGGTACCCACCTTCTTACCGTTGACAAACACAGACGAGATCCGATCTACAGCCCCAAAATTCAACAATACATTCCTGCCCTTCCATGCTTGAGGAACAGAGAAGCTACGCTTATACCACAGGCAAGTATCACCCCCACGGGCTATACCGGATAATTCCGATTCAGGAGGATACGGCACACGTATCTTTTCTACTTTCGCGGGAAAGACTGGAGGGGTGGTTGCCGTAACAGGATCAAGCAGGTCTTTTCCTCCCATATAATCCCATATACCATTCAGATTCAACCATTCCGAACGCACCATCTGCGGACGCGGATATTCCGGTAAAGGAATCTCAGCCTTCAATGCCTCCTCTGTCCATGGAGTAGGCAATGTGAACTTCTCTAGGATTTGCGCCTTTACGGAGAAGAGATCTCCCCCAAAAAGAAAGGAGCAAAGAGCTAAACAAACAACGGTAATCTTTTTCATAAACCAACTATTTAAGTAATTCCGGATAATATTTCCGGATCAAATCTTGATCTTCTTTCTCCAACTTATCGATCAAGACCGGCTTATCTTGCGGCCGGAGACCTTTTTGGTTGATTTTGTTGATCAAGCTCCAATCCTTAGCCGGTTTCTCCGGGCTGGGATCGGCAGGTTCATGAGCCGGCAAATCATAGCGGGTAAAGTCGATGACGTAAGCCGGGGAATTTTTCGTATGCCAATCACGTAATAAGGCCAAGCGGAATTCCTTATTCATAAACCATTTTATCTCCAAATTATTATAAGAGTCTCCCAAACCAGAGCCACGTTCTACGAAGCGATAGTTCCAGTCGTCGTTCGATTTATATTGTTTTCTCCAAAGTTCGCCAAATTCTCCGAACGTAACGAAATGAGTATCCGGCCAGCGTTCCTTGGTACCCGTTACCCACATCTTCATGGCATCACAGATGAGATCCTTCCCGAACTCATGTACCATCTGCGCCTCCCAGATATTGGCGACCCAGCCAAAGCCATTCAACTCAAGACCTTTATCAAAGTGAATCGCTTCCGTGTGCATCACCTCACGATGCCCCAAGTCAAGCCCCCAACCTTTGTACGTCTCGATCGGGCCGACACCTCTACGGCTGTTGTATCCATCGATACCATGTCCGGTCTGTCCGCTACGGCGGGCACAGATAAAGTCCATCGTCCAGCCATCCAGATTCACGCAATCGATGAAATCGCTTTTTCCCTGAGCCGGCTTGCAAAAGTGTTCCGTCGAGGGATAGAAAGGATAAGAAGGAGAACCGTCAGCACCACCACCGTCTATATTATGCTGGCTCCAGATCACGGCGTGCGCCACATGGATGTTCTCTTTCTCCGCCAGATATCTTAGATTATCGGCCGATAAGAAACCTCCCATAATCGATTGGGGACGATAACCATTTCCTACCATTTTAGAAATGATCTCTATCGCCTCCGACATCTCACGGTTTACCCGCTCACGGGGTAGATACATCGCAGGAAAATAACCGGGGAAATAAGTAACCTCATCCCCATATTTCTTTTGGCACTCCACTACATAATCACGGATCTCCCGGTAATTCTTCCGTCCGTCCTCCAAGGCATTCATCGTGAATCCCCATGTAAGACGACCGTTCGGGTTATTCGTGGCGAAAGCCTCCCGCAAGGCCCGCACTCCTTCAAGCGTATGCCAATCCACCTCATCGCGGGGATGTAACTTGACATCCCGGGAGACTTCCCAAGGCGTCGTACGTATCATGATACATAAGGTGACAAAACGATTTCCTTCTATCGTCAGCGGTTCCGTATTCGCCGGGACGACCACAGGATCCGCCGCCCTTAATTGAAAACCACTGAGCACAGCGACCATCCATACGATCACCCATTTTCTCCAAACTGATATATTCATATTACTTTCTCGCATTTGTACAATCTATTACTATTTCCTGATCCGACGGAAATATCCTAAAGACATAATCCGAACCAGATTCAGGTTTCCTTATATGGCCTTTCTCGCAGGTGATCACGTAGTTAAAACCATCGAAGCTAGCGTTGACCGCCTTATCCTCTATAACGGTGAAAGGTAGCTCCTTCCCTGCCGCAGCCTTTAGCTCTAAAGCCCATGAGAAGTCCGCCTCCTTTGACAGAGCGGCTACCTCGAAGCGGGTCTCATAGAAGGTGATCTTGAAAGCATGGCCTTTTGAGTCTTCGGCGGAAACTACCAAGGTATCCTTGCCTATCTCCGTCACTACCGGATGGTCCAAGGCAAGTTCCTCCTTATCTCCATCCTTGTCTAATCGGACGATCCGAAGCCCGGCACGATCGAGTCCCTCGCTCCACATGAATCCGTCCACGACCGGCAACGTATAGAATAGGAACTGGTTCCCGTCTCCGGGCTTTTCCAGATAAGCCGACTTATAGCTCTCGTCGAAAAGATGGATATCCCTAAAGCGGAATGTTCCCTTCTCCCACAATAAGTTCGCCCGATAATAACGGCTGTTAAACCAGACCGTCTTATTGCCTTCTCCACGGACATCCGTCAACGTAGTGACAGCCGTCGCCGGCGTAACCTTGAAGCATTCCTTGAACCACGCACCGGATTCGCCCAGCGTCTCCACCCGGATCTTATTTTCCTTCCTCAAGGAGTCCAAGATAGGGATCTGCATCTCCAGTCCCTTGCTCATATTACTCCACGTGAAAGAGTTCTCCTGTCCCGCTTGCGCGTAATTGAAGGCCAGACAAGGCTGATCCACGATCGATTCCAAGAAATAATCCACCCAGCGGCGATCCATGCCCGCCTTCTCATACACGGGTTCCAAGGAGATCACCCCTTGACGCTCTTGTCCCAGACCGTCATCATACTGATAAATAGGATCACTGCCCAGCATACGGAAAATAGGAACGGGGATTTGCCCCTCCTCGGTCTGCGCCGGCATATAGGCGTTTACCCGGCTCGGGTAATAGGCTTGGTTCCAGTAACCACCCCATAGGGTATAACCATCCGTCCCCACTTGGTCCTTGCAGTTGCACGACGCCACGATCTTATATTTATCGTACATATAGCCCAAGGTATGCGCGTCGATAAACCAAGAGCCGACCGATTTCGGGTACGTGCCGAATATCTCCTTGAACTTCGCCATATAGACATCCACCAGTCGCTCCCGTTCTTCTTTCGTATATCCGGTGCTGAAAGCGATATTCGCGTGCGAGACCCAAGAATGCTCGCCACGCCACTTGATCCCGGCGGCCTCGATCTGCGGTTGCGTAAGTTCCCACCAAGCGCCGATCTCGGAATGATCATTGAGTTTACTTTTCAACAGATCTTGGTACAATGGGTTGATCAACGCATCGTACTGCAATAAGAAGGTTGCCGGTAAATCATATTTATTCACCAATTTCACTTGCTCACAAACCGTCTCGTACAATAAGCTATCGGCGTTCTCCACCCGGTAGTCTGTCTGGCGGATGAAATTGATGATGTTGATAATACGGGGAGCAGCCGCACTCTCAACCAGTTTCTCTCCCGCGCTACGGCATCCCGCACAGCAGAAGACGATAAAGCATACAAGACCTATCTTCTTTATGAATGACATTCGATTCAATTTTAAATTCATTTACTCTCATAAAATATTCTAGAAATGGCATTTCACCGGTGTAAAATCATTTTTAGAGATCTAAAAAGCATTTCGCAAGGGTGCAAAGCCATTTCTTAAACCTAAAAATGGCATTTCACAAGCGCAAAGTCGTTTTTAGAAATCTAAAAGGTACTTTGCGAGGGTGAAAAGCCATTTCTTAGATCTAAAAAGGCATTTTACACCAGTGCAAGGCCATTTTTACCGGAATATAAGGCATTACCCTACCACCCCGGGTTGTTCGGAGCCAAGTTCGGGTTCAGATACAACTCATCCAACGGAAGGGAATAATAGTAATGCTTCGGGGTCACAAAGTTACGATTCTCCGCCGGTTCCACAATCAAGAAACCATTTTCGTCTGTCAAACCGGGATTTCCCTCGTTCAAGACATCCAAGTTCTCGTATTCCGAACCTTTCAGCTTAATACCTTTTATGGCACCTATCAATTCCGTCTCAGCCGTCTTCCAACGTCTCAAATCATCCCTGCGGAAGCCTTCGAACGCTAACTCGATCGTACGTTCCCGACGGATCTCCATCCGCATATCCAACCCATTACCCTTCACGAAAGCGTTGGTCAGAGGAGGCATCTCCACGCCTTTCCGGGAACGGATCACATTGATCGTCTTGTTCAAGATGTCATCGCTGATCGCCCCGTCTTTCTCGTAAGTGGCCTCAGCCAATATCAGCAATACCTCCGGATAACGGATGATGTGATAATCATATACATCCTTGTCAGAAGGAACGGAAGTCTCCGCCATATATTTCCACAACTTATAACCCGTACGTGTCTCGGGACGTATGGTAAATTGCGGCGGGCAAGTCAAGGCGCCGTCTTGCGGACTGATATAGTCGGTTCCGGGCATCAAGAAGGTCTGTTTCATACGAGGATCACGATTCTCGTATTCGCTCTTGATCGTGGCATATCCCTCAAATCCGGAATTAGCGTTCTCAATTGGCAATCCCGTACTCTTACACAAATACATATCTGCCAGCTTACGGGTAGGCGTCCCTCGCCATCCCCAATATACAGGGCACGCGTCGCTATGGTGGCGGATATCCGTCTCATACCGACTGTCGAAGATACCCTCTTTTGAATTATCGCCCGCATTGATAAACAAGTAGCGGTAGCTCTCCTCACCAGAGCCTTCATATAAAGCATACTCACCACTATCGATCACTTTTGCAGCGGCATCGATCGCTTGTTGCAACAACTGCTGATAGTCCGAACGGTGCTGGTGATACTTCGCCCACGTCCCGGCAAACAAGGCAACCCTCGCTTTCAACGCCAAGGCAGCGCCTTGGGTTACACGTCCCACCTCATCCGAGCTTAACTCACTTTGCAAGGGTAGTTTAGCATACACCTCGTTGAGTTCCGACAAGATGAAGTCCTCCACCTCCTGTTGCTTATTCCTAGAACCATACAACTCCGGGGAATCTACGGTAAGCACCTTCGTCAAGATAGGAATATCGTTGTATTTCGCCATCAACCGAAAATGCGAGTAAGCACGGAAGAAACGGGCCTCAGCCACATACCGCTCGATCTCCGAGGGATCGCCCTCGTACGTCTGGCTCTTCTCGATAATCATATTGCTCTGACGCAGGTCTATGAAAGTAGAGTCCCATAGGGCATCCGTATTCGGGGCGATCAACGTACCGTTGCTCGTCGTATTCTCGTTCAACTCATAGGCGATATCGCTATCCGTATCCTTCGTGCCGAACGTCTCGGTACGTGTGTAGAGCCAATTGACCTCCTTCTCGAAGTCATCCGGGGTTTTCCAGAATAGCTCGTCCGGCATATTATCTTTTGGCAACAGGTCTATATCTTGGCAACTTGACAAGAACAAAGCGGAAACAATAAAGCTTCCCAATATTATCCGATAGTTTTTCATGACTTTTCGCTTTAATTTTTAAAATACGACATTTATACCAAATGAATAATTACGGGTAAACGGATAGGAGGTAATGCTACCGCTGTTCTCCTCCGGGTCCCAACCATTTGGCGTGTTATGTACCTCAAATAAATCCTCGCCGGAGAAATACACCCGCACCTTCTGCAAACCGGCCTTCGAGGTCAAAGTCTGCGGGATCGTATAACCGAACTGCAAGTTTTTCAAACGGGCATACGCAACGTTAAACTTCGTGTTCGTAGATACATAATAGTTGTAGTTTCGTTTATCCTTCAACGTGATCGCCGGATATTGGGCATCCGTTCTTTCCGGGGTCCAAGTCTTTCCATACCAATACTCGGCGGATTGATACCATGCCTCTGGCATCGGGCATCGGCTCTCCCCTTCCAAGAACATCGTCCTACGGCCGACTCCTTGTATAAAGGCGCTCAGATCGAATCCCTTCCAAGCCATACTCAGGTTAAAGCCGAAATTATAACGAGGGTTCTTGTCACCCAAGTATTTCACGTCACCGGAGCCTTCTTTGCCATCACCTAACACGGATAGCTTCCCGTCTCCATCCAAGTCCTTGTACATAGCGTCACCTACGCTCAAGTCACCCGGGATACCCCCTTCCGAGAAACGAGATTTATACGCCTCCAATTCTTGCTCATTCTGGATGATTCCATCAAATTCATATCCGAAATAGGAATTCAACGGATATCCGGTCGGAGTCTCGTTATTACCTAATTTGATCAGGTTACTTCCAACCCGATCCACGACTTTGTTTTTCGCATCACTGATATTAAAGCGAACCGAGTAGCTGAAATCCTTGATCTGATCCCTCCAGCCTAGAGAGATTTCCCATCCATGAATACTTAAATGGCCGCTGTTCGTGCTCGGAGCGTCCGCACCTAACATAGAAGGATATGTCTTCGGGATAAGCATGTTTTTATTCTCTTTCCAGAAGTAGTCGAACGATCCATATAAACGGTTATTGAGCGTCGAGAAATCAAATCCCACATTGGTTGTCTGGATCGTCTCCCATGTACGAGAGGTAGAAATAATATTTCCAGACGTAGCCATTTGTCCTTTTACGCCAGCCCCGAAAGGATAATAATCGTTCGATAAAGAGATCAATTGAATATAATCATACAATCCGATACCGGACTGATTACCCATCTCTCCGTAAGAAGCCCTTACCTTCAAGTCCTCGAACCAACCCAATCTTTTCATGAGGCCTTCTTCCCCGACACGCCACGCCGCATTCACTCCCGGGAACCATCCCCAACGGTGATCCGGATCAAAACGGGAACTACCATCCGCACGGATCGTTCCTTCGATGACATATTTATTGGCAAACGTATAATTCACTCTGGAGAAGAAAGAATTAATCGTCCACTGATTTCCCTCGCTCCAAGCGTTTTGATCTTGGGCGCTACCCAATTGCAAAGACATATTTTCTTGTTGGTCGAAGTTAATACGCTTCGCCGTGAACCTATCATAGTTCTCAGACTCATGGGAAGTACCGACCATCACGCTTAAATCATGTCGGTCATTGAAGTTCTTTTTATAATCAGCATAGAGTGTGAAGTTCTTGGATAAAGTTTTCTGGTAACGACGCTCAGCGCTATTCGGCGTACGTTTCTCCCGAACCTCGTTATTATCCCAATCGTAATTGATGATTTTCTTGTTCGTCACGTTCTCATCCTGATCATACTTGCGGATCACGGCTTGCCCCACCAATTGTAATCCGTCGATCACTTTCCAGCGTAATTGGTTGTTGACCGTTATATTACCTGTAGTCTTATTCACCATACCCCCGTCTTCCAATACTTGGGCCGGATTATCGAAACCCTCGAATGTATAGAAAGTTCCCGACGGATTGTACATCGGAGTCCAAGAGCGAGTCTTATAAATCAGTTCCCATATATTTTGTCCTTCCGTCAAACCCGAGGAATAGTCCCTGTTGCTTGCCTCATAAGCTAAATTAAGATCGTAAGTCAAGTTCTTGAAGATCTCGACGCTCGATTTAGCACGTACGAAGTAACGCTTGTTCACATCCTCACCAAATTTAGGGATACCTTCCTCCCGCTGATGGCCTAAAGACAACATATACGAGTATCTCTCTCCACCGCCGGAGATATTGACATTGTAATTCTGCATATTACCATTGCCAATAAGCATATCATTCCAGTCTTGATCCTTGAAGAATTGCGGATAACCGGTCCAACGCCCCCATTCCGCATCAGTCAACACCAGATCACTATTCTGCCGGATCAGGTCCAATTGATCTCTCGTGTATTCTGGAGTGAATGATCCATCGGTGATCTCCAAGGCCATCTCCGCATGTTGTAATAGATTCGCCGGTTTCCTTAACAACGCAGGAGTCTTAATAGAGTAATATGCATCAAAAGCAACAGATGTCTTCTGATTGCGCTTACCACTTTTCGTTGTCACCAGAATAACACCATCCGAGGCACGAGCACCGTAAATAGCGGCCGTACCATCTTTCAATACGGAAATATTCTCGATATCGGAAGGATTGATCATATTAATGTTTCCCTCCGCTCCATCAATCAAAACAAGGGGAGTACCACCGTTGATAGAAGAGACATCACGAACCTTCATGGTCATGTCCGAACCCGGAGCGCCTCCGGCACGTGTAATCGTCAAACCGGGTACCTCTCCCTGCAAAGCCTGAGCCGCATTCTGAACCGGACGAGATTCAAACGCTTTCGCGTCGGCCGTAGATACGGCACCACCCAAGTTCGCTCTTTTTACCGTACCATAACCGACAACTACAACCTCATCCATTTGCAAAGCATCTTCCCGTAACTTCACGTTCAAATTCGCTTCCTTGCCGGGACGCAATTCCGTCATGGCATATCCGATGTAAGAGATTTGAAGGACACCGTTTTCCGATACCTCCATCGTAAATTTTCCATCAAGGTCCGTAACCGTTCCGTTGGTAGTACCTTTCTCAACTACGTTCGCACCGATAATAGGTTCTCCATTCTCGTCGGTCACTACACCTTGCACTAAATTCTTCTTTTGCAAAACGGCTTGTGAGGAAGGGGCGGCTTTCTCGTTTTTTGTAGAGGGATTAATCAAGATGAAATTATTCTCCGTAATCTCATACTTTACGCCTTCCCCTGCGAAAAGACGCTTTAAAATGGTTTCCACCGTCTGCTCTTTCACATGTACAGATACTTTCTTATTCAGGTTAACCTTCTCGCTCTCGTAGATAAAACGGAAGCCAGACTGTTTCTCTATCTTGAAAAGAACCTCCTTTATTGTCTGGTTATTAACGTCCAAAGACAACTTTGTCTCTTGCGAATAGACAGAGGCCGAGATCTGAAGTGAACATGCGATAGAGAATAATGTCGTCAATCTCATAATAGACAAAGTTTTTTTAAGGACCGGAGACTCTTCCGGCCTTGCTATATTCCAAAAATTCATATATTTGTAATTCGATTGTTTGTTAACACTAGTGTTACGAGCACTAATTTTAATGATCAAAAAGATGACGGGGAATGTTCCAGCATTTCCCGTTTTTCATGTGTATTCATGCGATTCCTGTTCTTTACTTCATAGGCAGACTTTATTTAGAGGTTATACTTATATTTTTTCCTTTCACGTTATAACTTATATCACTCAATCGGGATAGTACGCCCAATATATCCGTTATGGTTTCCTCCTGTATGACTCCATCGTAATGTATACTATGCCCCAAATCCTTTTGAAGATGGATAGTCACATCGTACCTCCTCTCCAGATATTTACAGACGGAAGCTAGCGGCATATGATCCATATAGAGTTTATCTTCCAGCCAACTGTACGAATGAGATAACACGCCCGATGTCGGTCTCATCTTGTTGGTTTGCTTATCGAAAATCGCCATGTCACCGGCGTTCATTAGCAATTTATCATTCCCATGATCCAACTCGATACAGCCTTCCACCAACGAGGCTTCAACTGTTTTTTCATCCGTGTACGCTTGCAAATTAAAAGAAGTACCATGTACCTTTAAGCGTAATCCATTGTTCATCTTGATCACGAACGGTATCTTGTTCTTCGAGACATCGAAGAAGCCCTCTCCTTGGAAATTCACTTCCCTGATATTCTCCTTCGCGTTATAGGAATACGTAATATCAGATCCAGAATTCAGCTTAACAACGGAACCATCCGGCAAGACCACCTCCGATCGGCTTCCGTAATCAGCGGTCATTCGAACCAGCATTTCCGGCTGTTTATCAAATACTCCCATTTTCGAAAACCCGAGGACAAGCAATAAAGTAGCCGCCACTCCTAAAATGATATATCCGATATTCACCAAGCGTTTCCGCTTATTATCTCTCTCCTTATTGATACGATCGATCTTATCCCATGCGTATTGAGCATTAAAAGTTTCTTGCTCCAGATAAGAGCCTGTTTCTTTCCAGATCTCTTTATACCGTTTAAAATCTTCTTGATTAGACTCATCCTCAGCCAACCATTCATCCAGAACCGGATCCACGATCTCTTCATTCATCCTCTCCGATAAATGGTCAACGATGTGTTCTCCTATTTGCTTTTTCTTCTCCATGAGTCTAGTCTTTATTTAAATGACACCACAAATAAAAAAAGGTCCTATACGAACCTTTAAAATTTTCTCATTATTTTATACCTCCTTCATCTCCAGACATTCCTTCAACTTCTGTAAAGACATCCATATTTGATTTTTAATTGTTTTCACGGATATAGATAGTTTCTCCGATATTTCTTTCTGCTTCAATCCTTTTACCCTGTGAAGAAGTAACACTTCTCTGCTCCGATCCGGCAAATGGTCTATACAATCATAAAGAGCGATCCTAAACTCTTCTGTTTCCAGTTGATTATCCTCATAGGATAGAAGTAATAAGTCTTGATTCTCTGATAAACTTCCCGTCTGCACCTTTGATCGGATAAAGTTCAAGGCCAGATGTTTAGCCATCCGATATAAATATCCTGATACATTTTCCTTTATCTCTATTCTCTCCCTATTCTTCCATAAATTCAAGAAAAGCTCTTGAACGACATCCTCTGCGTCATTTCTATCCATCAATAGACTATACACATACTGACAAAGACGCCCGTAATAACGATCAAACAGTTTATTATAACTGATATAATCATTATTTCCGATCGCTATCATTAAGACCTTATCAGGATGAATTTCAGGCATATAATCTTTATTATCATAATATTTCACAAGGGATCAACGTGTCTTTCCTCAAATCTCCTGTAATGCAAATGTAGAAAAATTATTATTTGATTGGTTTCCGCAGGTATGAGAAAAGCTGAATTACAAACGAGATAAAATAAATAAGATCAAAAGGTCAATAAGAAAAACCGGAGCTAGTATCCCTACTTACTCCGGTCGTTTTTAGTGTGTCCTGTTAAAATATATTGGTTGACTTATGTTTTTCTAAATGGCTTTCATACATTAATCGTCAACAGCGAGTCCCGTATAACGATATCCGGAAACCTTATATCGCATACCGGGTTCATCATCACTAAATGACACATAATATACTATGCTATCCGCAGGAGTTCCGTGAGGTGTCGTAGCAGCCTCCAACAAAATTTTACCTCCATCAATCGTCACATCACAACCTTCGTAGGATTCATTAGGCATGGCACCATTTGTCGCAAATGTCATCGCATTAACATCCGAACTAACCCGAACCTTGAAATCCCAAAAGTTTTTCAGATCATCCACATACATCTCAGCCTGCGTATCAGCAGCCGTATTATAGGTATTCATGTGGATATACCCCAATCCAAAGCAATCCTCGGCCACCACATTACTGCCTTCATCCACCGCATCCACCGTCACATACCATTCACCAGCAAGCGCTTCGGTAGCTGTACCGCCGATTTCGTCTTTCTCGCAACCTGCCAATACGAATACCAGCAGGGAAAATAGCCATACAATATGTTTATTCATAATTCCTATCCGTTTATTTGTTCATTACTACATAGAATGTCATCTGTCCCGCATAATCGATATACCAAGAGATCTGTCCTGTTTCCGGATCATACTTACCCTCTCTCATGCTATCCATAGAGTCGCCCCAACCAGCAACGAGGCTGCTGAGTGGTTCGATCGTATTGTCGGCATTCAATTTAAAATAACCTTTCATAGCATATGACGCACCATAAGCCGCACCTTGATCATACCATCCACCCAAGAAATCGGATATCGCAAATATACCCGGAGCCACTTGATCCACCGATATACTGAAATCCCCTTTGAATGGAGCTTGTGCACCATTCATATCCCGATAACTAACACTCGCATCCACCGTATATGAACCAGATGCATTTGTCGTGATAGCCGGATCATAAACGATCACCGTGCGTTTAGCCGAGCTAGAAAATCCATCCGCATTCGCAGCTGAATAAGATACGGAATAAAGACCGATCTTGCTGGCGTCCACATTACTATTGACAATCACCGAAGCAGTCACGTCTTCTTCCCCTTCCTTGGCAACGACACCGGGATCAGCAAAAGAGCTGCCAACCGATACCAACATAGGATCGTCGCCATTCATCTCAAAGTTCACATAATAGGTCACTTTCGTCAGACCTTCTGTAGTTTTCTCGCAGCCCCACAAACCGACAAGACCGCAAAAAAGCAATAAACTATAAATTACCTTTTTCATAAATGTCTCTTTTTAATTTGATTATTTACCCCAGAATACCGGTGCTGTATACCCCGGGAATGCCGGCGTGTTCTCATTACGGGAGGATGAGCTTTCAGCATACGGATAACGTTCTAACAATTTATTCGCACCTACTTCGCCAAATACTTGGATCGGAGTGTACAGCGTACCAGGCACATACTTAGAAACATTGTATGATTCCTGATCGCCCTCGGTATAGAAATCATTGCCCTTGACTGTGCCGAATGTCGGATAATCCAAACGACGCATTTCACACCAAGCCTCGAACGGATTGACTCCTGAAAGTGCTACCCACTTAGCCAAGCCAATACTCTTCTTATAGTTGGAAGCCTCGAATGGATAACGGGCTATGTAATCGGTCGCTCCATCCACATTGGCGGAAGCAAACGATGCCTCAATTGCAGCCGCATAATGAGCTTGAGCATCTGCCGCTGATCCATAACGTGCGTAATATTCAGCCTTAAAGAATTCGATCTCCGATACAGTGATCAAGTAAACCGGCATGTCAAACGTAGCTACCGGACGGCACCAATCTTGTAGTTTGCTCGTAGACTTCGGATAGTTGGTACCCGAGATACCACCGACATATTCTCCAGCCTTGTTTTTTTCGAAAAACGCAGACAAACGCGGGTCCTCATATTCAATAGCGCCTTCGCTGTTCTTCACCTGCATCGTACCGATAATAGCTAAGTTGGCCGCAATATTGGTCTGCGTAGATCCCCAAGTCGTAGCAAACTCTTCCGAATAAAATGGGTTCATCTGTCCCGGTTCATTCTTCCAGCAACCTTTATAAGAGACATCAGAAGCAGGGAAGTTGTTTTCCGCAATCAAAGCTGCCACCTCAGAGCGTACATCTTTAACATTAGACATGCGCATAAGCATTTTCAACTTCAACGCATTGGCGAATTGTATCCATTTATCAGCCGTCGAAGACGGAAAGAGGAAGTTGGTACAAACGATATTCGCAGGGGAAACCTTTTCCAATGCCGCGTTGATTTCGGCAATCACGCCCTCATAAACAGTTTGCCCTTCATCATACTTCGGGGTCGGGAAGTTTTCCAAGTCCAATGCTTCCGTATAGGGCACTTCACCATAGCAGTCCACCAAAGCTTCGTAAATGAACGCACGCAAAACCGTACCGGCCAAGTAAGTACCCCAGTCTTCATCTTCTGTGGCCTTAGCCAACAATGTTTTCAAGTTCTGTAAACCTTTTTGGTTAAACTGCGTATAGGTACCGCTACTGCGGGTTGCCGACATATTGAACTTCGAATAATCCAAATAGTTGCTCGTACCAAACAGATGAGCATACTGCTGGGCATGGAAACCGCCGGCGATACGCAGAAAGTTACCATAACTGGAAGCCGTATTCATCTCGATGGCAGGCATCAACATAAATGTCTCGATGTTTTCTTCTGCAGGCGAATTTGGATCAGTATTGATATCCAAATAGCTGTTGCAAGAAGTAAAGCTCACACCTAAAAGTAGTGCTGATGCTAATAATATCTTTTTCATATCTTATTTTCTCCTTGTTTTTAGAATTTAACACTCAGGTTACATCCGAATACACGGCAAGACGGGTTGGTATAAAGCTCACCAAATTGCGTAGCCAAATCACCATAAGAAGACTGTGATACGGTAGTTGATTCCGGATCAACATAGCGGTTGTCTGATGCAGTCCAAGTAAACACATTGTTACAGAACGCCGTAATAGCCAAATTACTCAATGACATCTTACGTACCCACCGCTTCGGGACATTCCAAGTCAAACTAATGTTACGCAATTTGACGAATGAACGATCCATCAAATAGGCCTCTCCACCATCACCATATCCATAATCATTGAAATAGGTCTGATAACTACCATTACCCAGATAGATAGGAGTTGTGTTTTCAGAATAACTACCATCACCATTATCAACAACCGAATTCGGGATAATGAACGGACGGCGATCGTTGTAAGTCGTAACCACACCGTTACCGGTAAACTGCATCAAGTTCTTTGTACGTGAGAACATATAACCACCACTACGGATATCCAAAGCCGCGCTCAACGTGAAATCCTTGTAAGTAAGAGCCGTATTGATACCACCAGTCCAATCATAATTCATGTTCTTTCCAGTATCTTCAACCGACGTACCTAAAACAGGATAACCATTCGCATCTACAATTGGCTTTCCATCCGCTGTTTTCTTTGGTAAATAAGTATAGAACTGTCCCATCGGCTTACCTTCTTCCGCATACATATAAATCGCATCATTACCGGCGGAGAAATTATAAATAGAAACTTTTCCACCTTCCAAGCTCTCAGGTAATGAAAGCACCTTATTGTTGTTTTTCGAGAAATTGAAATTCAAGTCCCAACGAAAATTCTTGGTCTGTACCGGAATCGTATTGATAACCAACTCGACACCCTTGTTGCTGACTTCACCAAAATTAGTCACCATATAGCTGAAACCTGTTGAAGGATCGGTCGGAAGAGTAAAAATCTGGTCTTTCGTCTTACGATCGTAATAAGCGGCATCGATACCGAAACGTCCATTAAAGAATTGTAAATTCATACCTACCTCAAACTCGGAAGTCATTTCCGGACGCAGCGTGTTGCTGCCCTTCGTATTGGAAGCCATAAAAGCATTCACCCCATTCATTGGGAACTTAGATACATCGCTGCCATAATAACCATGCGCCGTACCTTGTACATAAGTCAGTCCGGTACGATAAGGAGAAGCATCATTACCGGTCTTACCGTAAGCCAAACGGGCTTTACCAAAGGTGAGAATTTCATTTTCAGGGATCAACCGGGTAAAGATCCAGCTTAATGTAGCACCCGGATAGAAGAAGCTATTGTTGTCGATCGGCAACGTAGACGACCAGTCGTTACGGGCCGTCAAGTTCAAGTAAATCATATCGTCCCATCCAAAAGTTACATCACCGAAAAGACCAACCAAACGACGTTTCTGTTGGGTTTCCTCCAAAGTTGTCTTCGTTGAACCGTTGCTCAAATCCCAGAAACCGGTATAGAAAGATAAATCATCGGTCTGACCGGTCATACGCATATTACCGCGCTCATTCATGTTCACACCGACATTTACGTTAACGTCCAACTTATTATCCAAGAAACGTTTAGCATAGTTGGCTAAGAAGTCATGGTTCAACTCGTAATAACGACCATAGCTCGCATAAACATAACCACTCTGGTTCATATTGGAAGGAGCGTATCCATAATCCTCGTCGATCAAGGCGTCATCCAAGTTAATTTGCGGAGAACCTACCTTACGATCGTAATCCGTATAGTCGAAACCCATACGATAAGAAAGCTTCAATTCCTTAATTGGATTCACGTCCAACTGCACTTTACCATAGATCTGTTTCGATGCCGTATGGTTATAGTTATTTTCCAACGCCCAATACGGATTAGTGATACCGTAAGGGGTAAAGTAAGCCTCCGGAGTATTGAACGGAGAACTAGTATCTTTCATGTCCACAATAGAGATATCACGCGGCAACTCTAGTACACCATCAATCACGGATGTACCTTGGAAACTACCCACGGCATCCGTCTGGCTACGTGCGAAGTTGACAGACGATGACACTTTCAACCAGTCTGTCGCTTGGTAACCGCCACGGAAGGCCACCGTATTACGTTCGTACGTATCATAGTCGTCCGGCATGATACCATCATCATTCGTATAAGAATAAGACAGGTAATAATCCATCTTGCTATCGTTAGAGACGCCACTCAAAGAGATCGTATGATTCTGAGACCAACCCGGATCGAAGAAATCTTTCAAGTTATTTTTCTTAGCACTATACTCATGTATTAATTGTTGGTTATTCCAGATCGGACCATATACCTGCATCGAACCATCCAAACGGGGGCCCCAAGAACCATTCTCAATAAAAGTCTGCGCACCGTTCCATCCTTGTCCGAATGAGTTCTGCAATTCCGGCAAATAAGAAACCACACGTGACTGAACGTTACCGCTATAACTGATCGAGAAATTGCGTCCATCACCCTTCTTTCCGGACTTCGTTGTTATTACGATCACGCCATTAGCGGCACGGCTACCATATAGAGCAGTCGCAGCCGCACCTTTTAATACGGTCATCGAAGCGATATCTTCTGAAGCTACACTCGAGATACCTCCAGTCGATACGTTCTTACCACTGCCGGAAACCATATTATTCTGCAAAGGCACACCATCCACAACATAAAGCGGCTGATTACTACCGTTGATAGAACTAAAACCACGAATCACAACATTACTAACCGAACCCGGATCAGCAGAGGTTGAACTAACAGACAAACCGGCTACTTTACCGGAAAGGGCATCAGCCACATTTGTCGTACGCGAACTGATGATATCATCAGCCTTTACAGTCGTAGCAGAATAACCTAAGGTTTTTTCAGAGCGAGTGATACCCATCGCCGTAACTACTACTTCTTCCAGTTTCTGGGTATCCGACTGCAAGAGTACTTTAACGACCGGCTTCACAGCCACCTCCTGTGTATTCATGCCGACATACGAGATTTGCAATATTTTCCCTTCCTGCGGCACATCCAGAGAGAACTTACCATCAAAATCTGTTACTGTACCAATCGTTGTCCCTTTGACAATGATTGATGCACCAATAACCGGCTGCCCATCATCTGCGCTAGTGACAGTTCCCGTCACCTTCACATTCTGCGCAACCACTGTACACATACTGATCACAAGGCACAGTAAGGTAAAAGTTAACTTTTTCATCATAGACATTAAATTTTATAATACAATTATAATTTTTCCTTACAAAAAACAAAATATACCTGAGTTTCAGCGGAACTATGTTTTCTCCTGAGTAATTATATAGTATTTATTATATCATATTTAGTCATACATCATTCCCATGTTTGCTTGTGTTGCTTTTTGTTTAATGGGAGTATTCATCAGTAAGGAGCAAAATCTTGATCCGGACGATTCTTTAAATTGATACAGGCATTAATATACAACGCTTATATAATTTATACTCTGGCCTACAAGAGGCCTGCAAACCAAGGTTAACTAAATATCTACCACAAAATATATCATTTATTTTCAGCGCAAGAAAATGTTAAATAAAATTAAATCACAGATCTAAATACAAAACAAAACTTATTTATGTTAAGCTCGAACAGGATCGCATAGATTAGGCACATCCATTGGAGAAAGAAAAAGATCTTCAATAAAAATATTGTGAGGATACCTTTACCTTATGAGAATAATATGATTATAATTCCTAACGAATTTTTGATTATCAATAATTTTTAGTTATAGCAACAAAGAAAAGAAACCTCACTTTTCATTTATGATGATTTTCCAACAATACTGATTTCGTTATCAACAATACGCAATATAAGGAGCATTCATTGTGTTTTTATAATATTTAGTTTACTTATATACCAATTACCTAATATTATAACAGTTTGTGTTTTCAAAATAAATATTAGTATATTTGCCAAAAATATTTCAGAGTTTTAACATGAAAATACTATTGGAACTAATATTTCTACTGCAGTTCCGCTGAGACTTGAGCATATTTAAAAACGAACATATATCAACCAAAAGCAAAAAGTGTATAAAAGTAGAAAATCAAGGTATAAATAAAATCACCGCCAATGATTACTAAATCAATGGCGGCGACTATAGAATTATGGAGCGGTTCCAGTAAAAAATAGGTTTCTTTTATTTTACTTCTACCACAATCATTACAGGGAAATGATCGGATGGTGTACGGGCAACATATTTTTGCATGGAAACCTCTTTAGGGAAATTAGCATTCTGTTCTTTCTCCGTACTTTCTTTCGCTTCCGAGCGATAGGAATCCGTCAAGACACCATATTTTTTCACATCAAACTCTTTCGTAAGGAATAAATGATCGATACGACTGTCTGTTTTGCGATCCGCATGGAAGGCATTAAACGTGCCGTTGGGTACATACCGGAAATCCGCTATCTGATAAGAATCCCGCATAATACCGGAATTGTCCAGTAATAAGTAGGATTCATTATGTTGATCCACATTAAAATCACCTGTTAGAATCGCCGGTAGCTTCTCCGGAAATTCTTTCAACTTCTTAAGGATAAGTTTCGCGCTTTCCGCACGGGCCTGTACGCCAATATGATCCATATGTAAGTTAAAGAACAAGAAAGTAAAGCCGGTTTGTTTATCCCGAAATTTACCCCATGTGCAAATACGGGGAAGAACGGCATCCCATCCCTTATTGGGGCGGTCGGTTATCGTAGACAACCAAAAGTCCCCATGATCCAGTACCTCAAACTTCTCCTTACGATAAAATATGGCAGAGTGTTCCCCGGCTTGTTTACCATCATCACGCCCTACCCCGATATAATCATAACCGGGCATCGCGTTTTTAAGGTCTTGCAATTGCTGATACTTGCCTTCTTGAGTTCCGAAAATATCAAAACCGTGAAACTGAATCAACTGGGCGATATACGGATACCGTTGCCCCCAGCCATTACCATTCGTCGAGTCACCCGCATTCGCGTTACGCAAATTATAAGTGGCAACTACCATAGACTCCGCCTGCAACGCAAACACGGAGCAAAGGAGAAATAAGAAAGAATAAATTAGCTTCTTCATACCTTTATAACTATTTTTAACATCCTAATCCTTAAACTCAAAATTCAGCCTCAATCATAATCGGGAAATGGTCTGAAGGGTAATGACCGTATTGGAACTCATTCAACGTACCATATTTATTCACGTGAATATTCTTGGTAACGAAAATGTAGTCAATTCGATTCTTCATCGGAGCATTCAAATTAAATTGATTTGTCGTTCCTACCGTTCCATAGGGTGGTGTTTTTGAGATTTCCCGTGAATCCAACAGTAAATCATCGGATTTCAATATTTGTATAGGCTCAGAATCCGGCGTACCATTGAAATCACCTACACAGATAGCAGGGGAATCCCCCGCTATCTTTTTAATATTAGCCAACATAATCAAAGCAGACTCATGACGGGCCACTTTACCGATATGATCGAAATGCACACTAAAGAAATAAAATTCCTTTCCCGAAACCTTATCCTTCAACTTCGCCCAAGAACAAACCCTCCGGCATTGCGCATCCCAGCCAAAAGAAGGCTTATCCTGTGTCTCCGACAACCAGTAATTTCCCGAGTCCAATAATTTAAACCGATCTTTCTTAAATAAGACCGCGGCATGTTCCCCTGCCTCTTTTCCGTCATCCCGGCCTACACCGACAAACGTATACGTACCATCTTTCACCAAATCCTTCACTTGGTGAATCAACCCTTCTTGAATCCCAAAGACATCAAAATCATGAAAATGTACCAACGCCACGGCCATATCCTTCCGATGCGTCCAAGAATCATCCTTATCTCCGTCATTATCATACCGCAGGTTAAAACTACCTACGTTCAACTGACATTTCTGCTGCCCCAATATTCCGGAGCAGAAACTAAATAAAGAAATAAATACTATAACTAGATTTCTCATACTATTCTTATTTTAATTACCAACCCGGATTCTGTTTCAAATTAGGATTTTTCTGAATTGCCGCCGCCGGAATCGGATAATAATATTGACGATCATCATCATACCAGATCCTAGGATCGTTATCAGACCAAGTGAGGTTTCCATATGTACCCTGTGTCAACCCTTGTTGGGTATCATCCCCTACTGATATCGGCGTACAACTAGCCGGTAAATTCTCCGGTTTACTACCGATATAGAACACGACATCCATTGTACCGTCATGGTCAAGATCCATCGGTTCATTCAATTTCGGGACATAAATACCCGTCCAACGCATAGTCATCAATTTACCTAACTTCCAACGCTTGATATCCGAGAAACGGAATCCCTCCAAAGCAAGTTCAATAGAACGTTCCCTGCGGATTTCCAATAAGACTGGATCTGAGATATTAGGGAAATAAGTATTCTGAAGATAAGTATCCACCTTCACCGGCTTGGCATTTAATCCTCCCGTAATACCGGCGCGGGCACGTAAAGCTCCAACTGTCTTGCTCCAATCCTGATCACTCAATGTACCCAATTCCGCTTTGGCCTCCGCATAATTCAACAGCACCTCCGCATAACGGAAAAGAGGTATAGCGTTTGTATTCAAGGCCCCAGCGTCATAACGAGTAGCATCCAACGTATACTTAATCGGCTGATAACCGGTAAATGTATAGCCATTGAAATTCGGAGCGGCAGGTTCCCCGTCTCTCTGATAACCCGGAGTACGAATTGTTTGCGCTAAACGCATATCACGATCTTGGCATTCATCATAGAACAACATTGTCTCATATCCCGGACGATCCGTAAATGGAGTTCCATCGATACTCAAAAATGTGTTGACAAACGTACGAGTCATGCTAAAACGAGAGCCGTAGGTACCCGATGTCCACCACCAATTCGCGTCACCTAGTTTACCTAGAGTTACGTCACAACAGCTAGCAAGCATTACTTCGCTCGTGATCGGCGTATCACTAATGAATATAGCACGCATCGAACCATCTGTTCCCGCACCTGTATATAAAGAATGACCAGATTCTGTCATCACGGTTTCAGCAGCGTTAACAACCTCTTGGAACCACTTATTCGCTGTATCGGCCAATCCCAATTCCGTATGATACTTACGGAAAGAACCTTCAAACAGGCAAATACGGGATTTCAAAGCGTAAGCCACCCACTTCGTCACCAAAGATCCCGTACCATCACTCGTACGAGTAATATGTTCGCACGCAAAATCCAAGTCTTCCAAAACTTTGTCCATCACGAATGTTCTGGGATCACGCTCATCATACAGCTTCTCGTCATCAATACTCAACGATTTATCTACCCAAGGTACATCTCCAAAACGGAGTACTTTCTCATAATAGAAATAAGCACGGAAAAAGCGGGCCAATCCGATATAATTATCACGTACGGACTCGTCTAGCTGATCACTCACGCAATTCTCAATGAAATAATTCAAATTACGTAAGTTTTTCCAATCATCGGAAGACCAGCCCGTAGCGACCTCAGCCGAATAAGCCCCATCTCTCAAAAAAGAATCGAAACTTGTTACCGCACCATAATCACACATCGCATCTTTCTTATACCCATTACTGATAGAAGGCAAAATATCATAAAAGGAATAAGAATATGTCTGAAGTCCTTTCTCATTATTAAATATAGATTCCTTGTCTATTTCCGATTTTGGAGACTCATCCATCGAACAAGCACCCAATAACAAGCAAGCCGATATAAAAGAATATACTAGTTTTTTCATGTCTCAAGATTTAAAAAGTTACTGATACACCTAAGCTTATGCTTCGCATTTGAGGATAACTATTACCATCACCACTACCTCGTTTCCCGTTCAAGCCAGACTTCATATCCGCATCCGTCAAGTCCGGGTCCGAACCATAGATATTTGTCACATCCAAATCACGGGTATGTTTATACAAGGGAGACCAACACCACAAATTCTCCGCCGAGATATAAACCCGGGCATTTTGAAGCATGATCTTCGAGATCCATTGTTTGGGTAATGTATAACCAAATTGCAGATTCTTCAAACGGATATAAGCCACATTCTGCAAGTAACGAGTCTGTTTCGTATCTCTAATAGATGTATTATAACCCGCATAACGAGGCAAATAAGCGCCTTGATTATCCTCAGTCCAATAATTATCGACATGCCATGTCGGTAGATTATTATACGGACGATTATATTGTCCCCAGAAAATACATTCCGAACTAGGATACCAATCCTGCTTTCCTACACCTTGGAAGAAGGCTGATATAAAGAAGTTATTCCAATCACCGCTTAGGTTAATACTATAAGCAAAACGGGGTAAGCTATTACCAATCACCTTCAAATCCCCATGATCATCAACCCGGTTCGTTCCATAATCGATCGCACCGTTCCCGTCTTGATCCTTTAGTTTCACGTCTCCCGGATACCAAATATTTTTGGAAGATGACTTGATTAATTTCTGGGTAGCATGATTATCGATATCCGCTTGGTCTTTAAATAAGCCCTCGGTCTCGTATCCCCAAATCTCACCGACACGCATACCCTCATAGTAATCATCCAGATACTTATTCTCATTATTATAACGATCTATGGTTGAAATATAATCAGACAGAGTTCCCTTGATCTCATAATTAAACGGTTTGCTAGCCAGCTCAAAATGATCACGCCAAGTCAATGTGATTTCCCAGCCTTTCGTTGTCATATCCGCATAGTTACCTTTTGGGGAAGCGGCACCGAAAATCTCAGGGAGCGTCTTACCGACCGTGTACATATCCGTAGTCTTACGGATGTAGTAATCGCCGGAGAAACGGAAACGACTGTTCAACATACCAAAGTCAAGTCCTACGTCAGTTGTCGTAGCGGTCTCCCAAGTAAGTCCGCTTGGCATAACGGCAGGTGCGCTGGTATACTTATTCAACGCTCCATTCAATACCCGATCGGAAGTCTTGATGCTTAAAAGCTCAAGGAAACTATACGGGTCAACATTACCATTACCCAGTGAACCATAAGAAGCCCTGACTTTCATATCCGAGAAGATTTGTTCATTCACCCGCCAGAACGGCTCCTCCGAGATTCTCCAACCCGCCGATACAGATGGGAAGAATGCCCATTGCTGATCTGTCGGGAATTTCGAGGAACCATCATAACGGCCGTTCACCTCCAACAGATAACGATCCTTAAACGCATAATTCAAACGGAAGAAACCACCAGCAACCCGCCAACGATTATATTTACCGGATGTAGTGATAGCGTCACCCAACGCCAAATTGATGTTATCCGTATCATCAAATAATAAGCCATTCCGCTGAACCTCTAGGTTCTTATATTGAGACTGCTCATAATTATAACCGATCATACCTTTAAGATAATGCACCTCCGCAAACGTATCCTCATAATCTGCATAAATATTAGTGGCGATATAATCAGTCTTACCAGTCGTTTCTTTTAAATCATTGTATTTCTCGCTCAACAGCAAACTCTCACCTTCTACCTTGCTATAAGGAACCGGGACACGGCGTTGCGTCTTATTATTATCCGTATTCCTAAATGTAAAATCACCTCTTACATGCAACTTATTGTTTAAGAATGATGTCGTAAAGCTAGTCGTATTCCGTAATACCTTATTATTCGTATCAATACCGTTCTTTCCATATATGAAATCACCTATCGTATAAGCGGCCGCAAAAGACAGGCTTCCATCCGGATTGAAAATGGGCTGGCAAGGATGTCCCTCATCCGATATATTACGCCAAATCGAACCACCTTCACCCACATTCATCGGGTTATGATAATCCATATTCGAGAATTCCATGTTATTCTCTACTTTCAACCAATCGAACAGTTGGATAGAGCCCTTCGCACGTAAGTTCATCGTTTTGTAATCGTCCGTATTATAACGGAACAAACCATCATAACCGTAGAAACGTCCGGAAATATAATAATTCAATTTACCATTGCTCCCGGTCAAGGATAAATTATGATCCTGCGCAAACGTGTTCTTTTTATACAAAGCGTCGTAATAATCCTCATTTCCGTAATAAACATACTTACCGTTGGCATCTTTCTCTACTTCCGAGGTAAGACCTTGTTCTTTCCGTAACCTGAAATCTTCCAACCAACCAAGAGAGAAGTCTTGGGTCTTATTAATATTCTTCGGGTCCGCCGAATAATTGTTCCATGCGTGATAAGCCTCATAGAAACGTTCGGCATACATATATCCATCCGTCACCACATCGGGAACCGTAGCCGGACGTTGTAGCGAGAAATTACCCGTATACGTAATAGAGGTCTTATCTTTAGCCGGTTCTTTTGTCGTAATCAATACCACGCCAAACGTACCCCGGGCACCATAAATAGCGGCAGAGGCCGCATCCTTCAATACAGACACGCTAGCGATATCATTTGGATTCAACATAGACGGATCCCCCTCAACACCGTCAATCAAAACCAAGGCATCCCCACCTTGACCAATAGAGGTCGTACCACGCACGTTATAACTAGCCGTACGGGTCGGCTTACCATCCGTCAATTGAATATTCAAGTTCGGGATAGAACCTTGTAACATCTGGGTAGCGTTCGATACGGAACGGTTCTCAAAAACCTCGCTCGTCACTTGTTCCACGGCACCCGTTAAGTTTACTTTCTTTTGAGTACCATAACCTACAACCACGACCTCATCTAATTTTTGGGTATCCTCATGAATAGAAATGACCAGATTATTCTTATTTCCTACCGGTACCTCTTGAGCTACGTAACCAATATAAGAGATTTGAAGTATCGAATTCGGAGTTACCTCGATGGAGAAATTACCATCAATGTCCGTGATCGTTCCATTCGTAGAACCTTTCACTACCACATTGGCGCCGATGATAGGTTCGCCTTTCAAATCTGTAACTACACCGGTCACTTTTCTTTGTTGCTGTGGTTCCGGCAAAGCCTCTATATCATGACTATTCGCACACAAGGCCATTGGAGTATTTACGCTCGGGAATAATGATGCGCAAAACAAAGCCTTGAAGAAAAAATGCTTGATATTACTCATTTTAAAACGTTTTTTATAATGTATAGATTTTAACTAGATAACAAATGAAGACAGGTAGGCATACCGCCTTCTTCTCTTTTTACACTCATTCCGCATATTTACATAGGCTTCTCTTTTTTTAAGGTTAACTACTCTATTTACATTCTCTCATCTCAAATAAAAAAACAAGACAAACGAGTTCCGGGAAGACTATGATTTTCAATAGAAAGAATTTAGGACATAAAGCCTGCTAGATCAATAGATAACCGGAATCCGGATAGAATATGATTGATCTAGTAAAAAGATTAGAAAGAAAAAATAGGATTATAATAGTGCACGGGAAAATGATTTATGTATCATAAAGAACCATAGTCTTCCCGGAACTAAGTCAGCAAGCAACCTTTAAAAAAGTAAACTATATGGATAGACTATGTCTTTTCTTAAGATCTAATGGTACAAAATTAGTGAATTTATCGTTTATTTAGCAACACTAGATACATTTTTCATAAAAAAAAACACGTATGCTCTTTTGAGAACATACGTGCTTTCGAAACTTTAAAAACTTTATCTGGGGAATCATCAATTATTCGATCGGATCTCCGGAGACTTGAAGGGCCGAATCATTACTTCTAGAGATCGCAACACACAACATACGATCGCCACCATTATGATAGAGAAAATATTTCCCTTTAAAATAAACAAACCCAGTCATAAACACTACGTTATTTACAGCACCTTGTATCTCATACTCCCGATCTGGTTTCAGAAAAGCATTTTCCGAACGGTCCAATAATACCGTTGGATCATTTGGATCAACTAGAGCTTGTCCTAATCCCGAGGCAAGAACAGGCTCTCCTGTCTCCCTTTCTTGTCGGAAACGGAACGTATTGTAAAAAACAACAATTCCCTTTTCCGTCTTAAGTGCATACCCACCTTCTATCACGCGATCATCAAATTTTCCTACACGTTTAGGCAATAAGACTTTAGGAGATCCATCCGGATTTTCCAACATCTTCCAATCCCGCAAATTATCCGAAGTCGCAATATACAAGCCTTCTTCACCCCAATACATCCAATATTTACCATTTATCTTTGCGGCGACTAATCTTCCATTCTTTAATTCCGTAATGATAGCAGCCGATTTAGACCATAAGCCAGCATATTTCTCCCCATGATATTTAGAGAAAGGCGACCCCTCCTTCTTCCAGTTTACTAAATCCTTAGAGGTCGCAACCATTAGTCTGGCAACCGACTGGTTCCAACCATCATACAACAGAACATAGCCTCCATCGGGAGATTCCACCAAACGGGGAATCTCGCAGCCTCCTCCCCGCTCTTTATCCAAAAATAAATCATCTTGAGGATATAGTACAGGAGATCGCCGTGTAAAATTTATCCCATCAGAACTAACCGCCAGCCCAAGTCTCATAATGCCCGGGCTACCATGAGTATGAAGATTATATCCCCTGCTATCATCTTCACCTTGATAAATCATAAAGATCTGATTATCCTTCACAACCACAGCTCCGCCAATGATAGCCCTAGATTCCCATCTAACCTCTTTTCTTTCTAAAGGGCAATAGAATTTACTATCAAAGTTCGGGCCGAGTATCGGATTGATCCCTTCCGGTTCTTTCTCGAAAGGGCCAATCATCCAATCTTTATAGACCGAAGTATCGATCTGAGCATTTACTAAGCCACAAAAAGACATAATAAATACACATACAAACAATCTATTATAGATCCACATACATCCTGCTTTTAGGCATTACAAGGTTGGGGTATAAATAGCTACCCCAACTTTAGAATCCGCACAACCATAATACAAGTACCATTTATCTTTAAAGAATACCAACCCTTCAATAAATACAGTACCATCTACATACTGACCACTCTTCTCGAAATCAGCCATAGGTTGGAAAAATGGAACATCCAAACGAGCGATCGCTTTATAAGGATCGTTCAAATCAAACAATACTTGCCCCGCACTGTAAGTACCTGCGTTAAAACGAGGATCTCTCCTATCATCCTTTTGGTTCTTACCGTTATAAAGTAATAAGATCCCTTTATCAGTCATGATAGCAGGAGGTCCGCACTCTGTCAAGGCACTATCAAAATAATTATCACGAGGATAAATTAAGCCCAACAATTCATTCTGATCATTTAATACCGGAGTCCAAGTTATCAGATCGTCAGAGGTCGCAGCCGCAACCATCTGTTCCCCCCAATACATCAAGTATTTACCATTTACTTTCGTTATAACTTGTTTACCATCCACCACTTTTGTTACGATAGAACCGGACTTACATGCCATATCCTTAAAACGTCCATCATAAGTTTTCGCAAAAGCCGGGCCATGCTTCTCCCACGTCAATAAATCACGGGAAGTAGCGACAGACAAACGAGGAACATCCCGATTCCATGCGGTATACATCATAACATAAAGCCCATCCTCCGTAACCGCTACACGAGGGTCCTCACAGCCTCCTTGCCATTCAAATTCTTTCATATTATCCTCGGCGGGAAACATTACAGGAGTAGCATGCCGTTCCATCGTAACCCCATCTACACTCTCTGCCAATCCGATCCGAGAGGTACGTTTTCCGATACCCGTGGCTGAATTATCTTCCGCACGATACAAAACACAAATCTTCCCGTCTTTTACCACTGCCGCAGGATTGAACGTATCACTCTCTTCCCATCCTACCGGAGCCTTACGCATCGGACAATCAAACTTACTTTCCGGATTCGGAGTAATCACAGGATTCATCCCTTCCGGACGTACAAAATCCCCCAAAGCCCATACGGGAAGATTATTTGTGTTGTTAGCGATCAGCTCTATCGGTACCAGTTTCGCCTTATTGCCACATGCCAACAAGCAAACACATAAGAACGATACAGGTATTAGATTTAAATAATTCATATATACTATTTTAATTTACAAATTAACTATAAAATCACTTCCATTATCTGAGAGTAATTAATTACCCCTTCTGTTTTCGCTCCTATACGGACATAGATCTTATTACCATTCGCTTTAACCTTATACTCATTATCTAAGAATGTTTGATCAGCTACCAAGTCAAATGTAATCGTTCCAGACAATTCATTCACTGTAACTTTCCCCGCTTGGTTCGCTCCACCATCATCTACACCCGGAGCAAAGTTCCAATACCCATATACCTCATCCGTTGTATATGAAGACCGGGTCTTGCTCACTTGATAATTGATAGAAACTTTTTTCCCGGAAACAGAAGCCGAGGCTTCAATCCTTGCATATGGAATCACTGGGATATTTACTTCTGTTTGTCCTTCCACGGTTGCCCGGACCTCTTCCGAAGTTACGAAAGGTCCTTCTACCGTAATCAAGTAATCGCAATTAAATATACGAGAATTATTAAAGGTACCATCTTGTTTCGCATAGAAATCCACTGTTTTAGTAGCCCCCGTACCTTGTTCCATCAACTTTATAATCACACCTGTAGAGCCCTGTACCGGCAGAGGAACAGGCTGATTTGTCTCAGCATCTAATATCGTACCATAAACCCCTCCATCCGGAGCGTCATAATTATCCAACTCATTTACACAAGAGCTCATCAGGCATAAAGACATCAATGATAAAAAGCATATATTTATAAGTCTCATAACTCTAATACATTTTAAATTAATTTGTATAACCAGGATTCTGTACCAATTTCGGATTCGAGTTCATGTCATCCGATCCGATCTTCACATAATAATTCTTTTCCAAAAATAAACGCACCTGTTTCGGAGGCTTATTTCCACGTTCAAATACATACTTTTGAGTGCGAGTATCCAGCCATGGATAAAGGGCGGAACCTCGGAAACCATTCAAGCCTCCCTGCGCTACATCCAAATGAGCAATTCGCCAACGACGCATATCCCAATAACGATGCCCCTCAAATGCCAACTCAACCTTACGCTCGTGACGTACTTTTTGGATATCGATGGATGTCTGTTTAGCGATTCCCGCACGTTCACGAATAGCGTTGATAGCATTCAAAGCCTCTTGCTCTTTTCCTCCCATCTCTACGGCAGCCTCCGCTAGATTCAAATACATCTCGGCCAAACGGAAGACCGGTCTAGGAGTCTCCGACTTACCCATATTTAGGTCTGTCAATGTCTCATCCCAGAACTTTTTCTGATAGAAACCCGTTTTAGAAGGGTCACCCGCATCTGCTCCACCATCCTTACCTGATACATTATACGTAATCCCGGTAGATGGATCCACATAGTTTTCTACCGCATCTGGTTGCTTGGTCGCTTGAATCTTTTCGCCATTCGAATTAATGATACCTCTTCTCCATTCTACGATATCACCCTTACAAGGAGAACCCGGCAAATAAACAGAGGCGAACAATCTCGGATCTTTATTAGCAAATAACTCCATCGGATCATCGAAAGCACGTGCCGAGCCATCCGGATTGGTTAATACCAAGGTACCCTCCGAACCATCTAAATATTCATATTCCTCAACCATTTCGAGCGTAGGAGCCGCACCACAGCCCCAGCCTCCGGCACGGAACGAAAAAGGAGCGTTACGTTTATCAAAGTCATGTCCTTTTCCTCCAGCCACATTATATTGCTTTTGGAAAATATATTCACCGTTATCACCATTACCTTTCAAAAACATATCACAATAGTTCTGAGCTCGATCATCCGGTTTTTTCAGATATAAAGCATAAACTCCCAAGTCCATAACTTTTTTAGAAGCATCATATGCTATTTGATAAAAGTGATTCGCCTTCTCGGTAGGAATCCCCACGATACCATCCAATTGAACCGTACCATATTTAGCAATAGATCCGGCATATAAAGCGGCACGAGAACAAAGAGCCAGAGCAGTCCCTTTATCGGCTCTATACTTTCCAGAAGCATCCCGTTGTAATGGTAAGTTTTCTGCAATAGCATTACACTCGTCGATAATAAAGTTATACACCTCTTCCTCTTTTGAACGAGGTAGTTGCAAAGATTCTAATTGATCCGCCCCATTATATTCTTGAGGCTCCATTATTATAGGAACTCCACCATAGCGTTTTACCAACGTAAAATAATGCCAAGCACGGATAAAACGAACCTCGGCTTCCAAAGAGGCCTTTTCTGCCTCATCCAACAATGCTTCTTTCAGCTGAGCAAGGAAATCATTACAATTACGAATGCCTTTATATGGGTCCGCAAAGGTGCCAAACAGATCATCAGCATAGGCATAAGTCGCATTACCATTATCAAATACCGGATCTTTTTGGAAAGAGCCTTGCGCCTCATCCGACATCGTTGTCAAGTTCACTAATTGATAATCGGCATAATGTCTATAATTAAAATCTTCCAATTGCATCTTATCATACAAGTTCACCAATACACCATTAATCAATTTAGGATCTTCCCAAACTTGGTCCGGCGTGATCAAATCAAACGGTTCTTTATCCAAATAATCACAACTCGTGAAGGAAAGAAACGCAATGCCACAAATCAAACTATTAAAATATTTTATCGTATTCATAAAAGTTCCACTATTAGAATGTTAAATTAATACCAAAATTATAAGACTTCATTTGCGGGTAATATTGTAAATTCGTCTGTGAGTTCTCCGGATCCATGTACTTCATCATTCCACCTCTAGTTATAGTCAAAGGATTATAACTATTCACATAAATCCTGACATTCTCCAATCCGGCTTTCGCTAACCAAGTCTTCGGTAAAGTATAACCTAACTCTATTGTTTTTAATCGTAGATAATTCGCCTTCAATAAGCTCCATGTACTAGTCTCATTATTCAAACTAAAACCAGTAGGGCGTACAGCCGGCATCTCACCTGAAATCCATGCGCTATTTACATCCGAGGGATTTTCTCTATGCCAACGGTCTTCCCAGAAGACCACACCATTACCTAATCCCTGTTGAATAAACGGGTCTAAGAATGTCTCAAACACTTTCACCTCATGTCCAGCGGCACCTTGGAAAAATGCGGTAAAATCAAAGCCATTCCAGTTTACCGATAAATTCAATCCATAGTACATACTCGGTGTATCGCTATGCCCAACAGGCTTCTTATCTTTATCATCAATAATTCCATCCTCATTGATATCAGCGTATTTAATATCTCCGGGCAATAAAGACTTGTTGCCATTACCGTCTTGGATAGGCGCATTCAGTATCTCCTCAAAACTCTGGAACTGTCCTAATGCCTCATATCCCCAAGTGATACTTTTATATCGATCATTCGTGTTATTCCTCCAATTCTCATACATATTACCGGAAACAGCACGTTCTACATACCGATTCAGTTCGCGGGTAGTCGTAAAGTTCGCACTTACGCTATAAGACACCTTACCTATCGTATGACGATGTGTAAGTACAAGCTCAAAACCTCTTGTTTTATCCGAATTTAGGTTTTCTTGTGGTAAGCTCTTTCCAAATGAAGTCGGCAAGGTCAATAAACGATTCGCTAATAATCCTTTACGGCGACGCTCAAAGTAATCGAACTCCGCAGAGATCAAGCCATTTAATACAGATGCTTCAAAACCGATATTGGCCGTTGTAGATTCATACCACGTTAAATTAAGATTAGGCAATCCTTTATCTTCCGCACCATTAGAAAGTCCGTCAGAACCCAATACATAATTACCCGATGGATACTTATAACCACTTAAATACTGAAAAGCAGCAAAATCACCTTCATCGCCCACCTTTCCATAAGATCCACGGATCTTTAAATTATCTATGAACGATACATTTTCCTTGAAGAAAGCCTCTTGTGAAACTCTCCATCCCAGAGAAACAGCAGGGAAAAATCCCCAACGACTATCGCTCGCAAACTTATAAGAACCATCATAACGAAAACTTACCTCAGCCAGATATTTACTATCATACGCATAATTCACACGCCCCACCAAACCTTCATGAGCAGAAACTTCCGCATTTCCATCATTACTCTTATTCGTATTATCACCCGCATTCATTTGGTCAAGAGCACTGATGTAAAATTGACGATAGGCAGAAAACCAGTCCTTGCGATAATTCCTCATTTCCCACAATAACAAAGCGCCGACATCATGTTTACCAAATGTATTATGATAATTGACAGAGTATTGCTGGTTAGGCATAAAAGAATTCTCATTCTTCTCGTCCAACGTAGAAAGCGCATGCCGTGTTATTTTATTATAAGTTTCATTTATCGCATCATACTGGTATTCATAGTATTCCTTGAACCATTTCTTCTCAAACAGATTATTATAATCGTATGATAGCAATGCCTTTACCGATAAGCCTTTTACCCAAGGTAGATCCCAATTGATAGTCAATGCTCCATTAAACTCCCGACGGTCTCTCTTATCGTATCCAACTTCACTAGCGTTGATTACCTGCATCGGATTAGGCTCATTACCTGCGGTATTGTAATAAGGAGGCGTATTATTAGCATATACTGTTTTTAACGGGCTAGACAAATATACATCTTTGAAGACACTTTGGTCATATGGTTTATTCCGAGTATCCAAACGACCACTAAGTTGTAAACCTACCGTTAAGCCTTTCGTGATCTCCGCATTAACATTAGAGCGTACATTATATTTACGATAGTTTTGATCTCCCGAAACCCAAATACCGTCTTGACTTGTATAGCCTAAAGAAAAATAATATTTAACCTTCTCCGTTCCTCCGGAAACATTCAAGTTATGATACATTTGAGGAGCCGATTTCCGAGTTATCTCTTTCCACCAGTTCGTACTAGGATAAGCGGGATCTGCACCCGTCCTATATTTTTCAATCTCTTCTTCAGAATAAGGAGCCTGTACTCCAATATTCATCTGCGCCTCATTCCACAAAGTCGCATATTGATACGCATTGTATAATTCAGGGAACCGAGTCACCTGTTGGAGGCCATAATAACCATTATATGAAATTTTTGGTTTGCTGATCTCTCCCTTCTTGGTTGTTACTAAAATAACGCCATTCGCCCCCTTAAAACCATAGACAGCGGCAGAAGCATCTTTCAAGATACTAATCGACTCTATATCATTTGCATCGATCTGAGTAAAATCACGCTCCACACCATCTACAATCACCAATGCGCTTCCAAAGCCACGGATATCGATACTAGCCGCATCATCACCGGGAGCACCACTTCTCTGTACCGCCCGTAGCCCGGGTAACTTACCAGCCAAAGCATTCGTCACATTCGGAGTCTTGACAGAAACAATATCTTTCGTCTGCAACGAAGCTACGGAACCAGTCACGGACGCACGCTTTTGTACACCATATCCTACAACTACGACCTCATCCAGCTTTTGAGTATCTTCCCGTAAAGAGGCGTTCAACACAGATTGTCCGGCAATCGCCACGTCTAATGTATTATAACCAATATAGGATATTTGCAAGGTTGCCTGCGGAGAGGAGACTTCCAATGAATAATGACCATCCAAATCTGTTATCGTACCATTCGTCGTACCCCTTTCAACCACGTTCGCACCAATCACCGGTTCCCCGTTCTGATCCATGATAGTACCGGTAATCACTCGTTTCTGTTGTTGGGTAACAGATGTATTTTTAGAAGACAAGACAATCTGGCTATTATCTTTTAAGACATAAGTAATGGATGTTTGCCTAGAGATCTGTTCTAAGATATTTTGTATACTGGCATTCTTGACATCCACTGATATACGGGTACTCAACCCGGGTAGATCATCATTATAAAAAAATCGGTAGTCGCTTACCTTTTCTATTTCCTTAATCACCTCACGCATCGTTTGGTTCTTAAGAGTAAGCGTAATTTGAGCCATTGCGGATAAACCAGAAGAGGCCAACGCAAATGAACATAGGATCGCTCGTAAAAGAATTTGCTTGATGTTACTCATTTTTAAGTGTTTTTTATATAGTATATAAATAATAAAAGGTAACTTTACAAGATAAAATACATGGCAATAATCTGATAGATAGAGGCAACCCGCCAGTTGTCTTATCCTTTTAAACTTTATATGTCATGATTTTATACTTATAAAAACAATACATTGGGGGGGACAGGTCTTTACCCTAAAGGAACTGTCCCTTTATTATTCTTTCTTTATATCATAGGCATCATCATTTTAAGGTTAACTAAAACTTATCTCATTTCTCTCTCAGTGTTATCGTATCGCCTTCCGATCCGTATAAAATTGGAGCGGTAAGACTTATAATCTCAAAGATGTTATCCAAGCTATTATTCTTTATAACCCCAGAAAAGCGATAACGTTTTATCCGCTCCGAATCAAAATTGACTTGTACGTTATACATCCGATTCAACAATACGGCTATATCCTCTAAAGTCTCACTCTCAAAAGCCAACTCATCATTTCTCCACATCCGGGCATACGACGAATTGGTAGGTCTTTCTACCAACAGCCTCCTACTGGCCTTATTGAAACGCACATGCTGATCTGGAGATAAAACCGCCATTTCATTTCCCGCAACAGCCCGGATGCTTCCTTCAAATAGGGTCGCCGTTAATTCTTTATCCTCATCATATGCCTTGACATTAAACGCCGTACCCAAAGCTTCCAGCTCCAAGTCTCCTGCCTTTACAACAAAGCGGTGCTTCTTATCTTTAGCTACCTCAAAATAGGCCTCACCGGACAGAAAGACTGCTCTTTCATCCTTCCCGTAATCTCCATCGTACGTAACACGAGTATGCGAGTTTAGCCAAACTTTCGTTCCATCCGGCAGGACCAAACTAGCACATTGCCCCTTTTCCGCCGATACGATATATTCCTGTTGATTCCCACCTACACCACGTGTATATAAATGAGATCCGATTCCCAGACTCACACATAAAAGAATAACAGCCGCATACGACCACCACTTCCCGAAGGATCTTCTTTTAGGCGTTTTCATCCGGTTCTTGATTTGGAGGAACATCCGTCCTTGTATCTCCGCCGATAATTCTCTACCGGACACATCTTCCCATTTCCGCTTATAAAATGAGAATATCTCATCTTTCGAACGAACATTCATAAACCACCCCAGAAGCTCTTTTTCTTCTTCCGGTGAAGTACTGCCACTCATAAAGCGGTCCAACAAATCAATATATCTATTATTTTTTGCCATCGTATATATAGTATATCCTCGAGAGAAGGCATCCCCCTACAAGTTATTTGAAAAGACCAAGATTTAACATTCATTAATTAAAAACAATAATAGTGCAGCCAATAGACAATTGGAAGACAGCCGATCCCGCAAAAAACGTAAGGCCCTGTTTACCTGTGTCTCCACAGTCTTTTCTGAGATAGAGAGGCGTTCCGCTATTTCTCTATAGGATAAATGTTCATGACGGCTCAAACGGAATATCTCCCGACGTGATGGCGGTAATTCTTCTATCAAGCTATTAATATATTCCCGTAAAGACTCTGCGTCGATTCGTTCTTCCGTAAGAGAATCGGCATCTGATAGTTGTCGTTGTAGGCTTTCCGTCAGTTTCTCGGAGAGTAGCCGATTCTCTGTCTCTTTATAAACTAAGTTACGGGCGATGGTGAATAGATAGGCGTCAAAGTTTTGCTCCACATCTATCGTCTCATGCTTCTCCCAAATCTTAAGAAAAACGTTTTGGGTCAAGTCCTCTGCCATAGATTTTTCATATAGTAATGAGTAAATAAAATGATATACATGCTCATTATATTTCCAGAATAGAGTCTCAAAAGCCTTTTCATCTCCATTCTTCAGATCTATAAGCAAATGTCCATCCACTTTCATATTACATATATATTACATATCCACGCCATACAAATCTTATCTCCTTTCTGCATATTTGCAGTTTTCATATACATGAGTTCTGATGAAACTATGTCGGTTAGTGTAGATGATATGAATGATAAGATAAAGATAATCAGCGGATAACTAAATAGTAAAATTACCGATGGTAGTGGAGAACTAAAGAAAAAACGAACTAGATGGTTGTTATTTAGATATTTATATTATAAACAAGACATGGTTTCATCAGAACCAAGTACAAGGTTACTAATAAATATCCAAATATAAACAAGCATCATTACATATCGCAAATATACAAAAAAATGTAAATGCAGTATGAGTATCCTTGAAATCTAGTTAAATTCTACTTGAGGACAAAGAATGTCCTCACTAATTATCCGCTTCGCGAATGATATATTGATAAAGGTCGGAATGTCCGGTTTTATCGATTATCTTATGCTTTTCGAGTTGGAATTTCAGTTGGGCCAAACCAAGAGCGCCAAAGCCGGGAAGGTCTAATAAAGAGTCGAGTCCGTTTTTGAGGGCGTAACGTAGAATATCTTCTATGGTTTCTATTTTCAAGGTTGTAAGGCATTTACGGATATAGGGCGCTAAGGTGAGACGGGTAATGGGTTGGCATATCCGTTTCGCAGCATTTAAGGGAACGGGGGTAAGTGATCGGGGAGATTCGATACATAGACCGTTTTGGAGCGCCTTTTTATATAATCTTCTCAATTCGTATTCCATGTTCCTGTTCTCTATCCACAGACGTTCTATCTCAAGGTCTTGGTTCGTGATTGTTTTCTTGTATTCGGTCAGGAAGCCCATGTTTTCTTGCAAGCGGAGCGATATGACCTTATATCGGCGACAGATTCCGTCGTAGGATATACCACAACGTTTGGCTACGTCTTCTATCTTGGCTCCGGAAGTTATTTCTGTAAAGATAAGTCGGTCTTTCTTGTCGTGTATGAATGTTGATAGTTCGGCGATAATGAGTTTAAGTAGGGGAGAGATGTTTTTAAGGGATCGCAGGCAGAAAAGGTAATCATCGAATTGGGAGATGATCTCGTTTATCTCTTCTTCCTTGTCTTGGATGATAAGTTGCAGGTATAGCTTTTGTATTCCCATACGCTCGATATGGGAAATAAATTCACGTAAATTGGTCAGATCGACTAGGCGAACACCTTGTTTCACGACGTAAGATGTTATTTTTTTAGATATCGCCCATTGCTGGATTTCTTGAGATGAAAAGCCGGTGATACGAGCTGCTTCTTCAATAGTAATAAACTCAGGCATAACTATTTGATTAAAGTAAAACTTATACTATTTATCTTTAATAAGGGCGTTATTTGGCGTTATATTGAAGAGCTGGCCTTTCATTATAAAATAAAGAAAGGGCGATTGGCTGAACATTACGTTGACAAAGGTTCCGCTAAAAACCCACATTAGAGTAAAGTCAGCCGCACGCCCCCTTTATCTATATACAATAATCTTATCCATACTTTAACAGCATAGATAACACGTATATTCGGTAAAGGGTTGCGGGGCCTTCTTTGTGCTTCTCTAAAGTTGAAAAATTTAGCGGATTCTGTCAACTCGCACAAATATCACACGCAACATATATAGGCTTCTAACTTAAAAGCCTTTTATTGTCGCAAATATACGTATTAAAAATATTTTAGTCTATGATAATCCATACGTTTTCTATTTTATCATTGTTTTACTACCAACAAAGAAAGAATAAGTAGATAAAAACTACGCTTTTACCTTTTGCTTTTCTGTCTTAATTACTAGCTAGGCAAATATATGATATATTCTTTAATTATAATTGATTATTAAGAAAAAAATCAAGATGGCGATCCATCAAACAGTACGAAGACTACTTCCTTAAAGTCTATGGAATGACCTTACAAAACACTTTTATAGCGCAAAAAAGATTAGGTACATTGCCAAATGGCTTTTTTAGGTAGAAAGTTACCAGTTAACTAACATTTCAAAGTAAGTTAGCTTCAACGGCAAAGTAAGCTAACTTCATTGGCAAAGTAAGCTAACTTAAATGACCAAGTAAGTTAACTTCATAAATCCGGGTTGAAATCCACAAACGACATATAATATGCGCCTACACTCCCAACACTATATAACCGCTATGGATATTTGAAGTATTGATAATAGGCGGTTTACTTCTGTTATCCGTAACTCCAACCTTATCAGTCAACAAGCCTTTCATTAAAAGATAAGCACACCATTGCCATAAGGAAGGCACAGCTATGCCACGCTGATGGCACAGCCGTGCCACGATATGGAAAATGACTGGCACTGCGGAAGTCTGTTAACTAGACAGTTAAGGATGGATAAATAATTATTCCCCTAACTTAGCAAGCAACTCATACGACGGAACGAAGAAAAGAGTTCCCGTTATCGGCGTGCTGAAGTCCAGCAGACGATCCGTATTGCCTACGGGATCACCGACGAACATATTCTCCAGCATTCGTCGGGTGGTGCTGAACGTGCTGGCATAGGCGATGAAATAAGTTCCGTATTCACCTTTGGAGGTATGGGCGAATGGCATGTTAGCACGGACTATTTTCAGATCGTCTCCGATGTTCGTCACGGCGTTATGGGCGTTCTTCGGTTTTTCCTCATCTGATAGCTCGACATCGTTGAATTTACGGCGACCGATGACTTTCTCTTGCTCTTCCACTGGAAGCGCATTCCATGCCACCATATCATGAATGTATTTTTGCACAAATACATAACTTCCGCCCATAAACTCGGGGTCCTCATCACCTATTACCGCGAAACGATAGGGGTCTTCATCCACGGCAGGATTCTCCGTACCGTCCACGAAACCGATAATCGCCTTACCGTCTCTATACCGAAAACCGTGGGTCTCATCGATCGATTCCACGACACCTCGCAGTTTCTGGTCTATAATGGAGGCGAACTCAAAGCACAGTCCCATCTGCTTACAGCGGATGTGGAATAGTAAATCCCCGGGGGTAGAAACAGCCGTAAGCTTAACTCCTTTGATCTCTTCAAACGGTTGCAATTCTTTGGGGTTTCCTTGCTCCGGAAAGAAACGTTTCCAAGCATCCGCCCCGAATCCTATCGTACAACTGAATTGCATATCAGGATAGCGATTGCGCATACTACGTATCAAAGCGGAGAAATTAGCGCACACGTCCTTTACCTTATCAATCGTGTCGGGGAGATCTTTTAGAGCATAGACAATGAAAACCGCATTCTCGCCCGGTTTTTGGGTAACATCTTGCGGATAGTTAGCGTTCAATAGATTTTGTAGAGAGTTCATAGCACATCTTTAATTATATTGTTATTATATGGATATAACTCTATAGATGCGCTCTTGTTCAAGGAAATGTAACGAAAAATGTCCTAGCGGTTATTTTTCAATATCTATTTGTAGAGACGGGGCGTGCCCCGTCTCTACAAATGGGTAGTTATTTCACCTCCACGCTGATCTTCTGCTTGATATCTGAGGCGGAGGCTCCTAGTTGGAGGATGAACTCGCCGGGTTCTACGACGAATTGGCTTTGTGCCTCACTATAGAAAGCTAAAGAGGATACGGGGATGTCCAACGTGATTCGCCGACTCTCACCGGGTTTAAGGAATACCTTCTTGAAGCCTTTTAACTCCTTGACCGGACGCATCACGGAGCAAACCGGATCGCTTACATACAATTGGGCCACCTCAGCTCCTTCACGGTCTCCGGTATTGGTTAGGGTGAAAGTCGCTTGGATCGTGTCCGCTTGATCATACGTCTTTTTATCCGTATTCAGATTGGAATAGTTGAATGTCGTATAGGATAAGCCGTAACCGAATGGATAAACGACCGGAAGCCCCTTCGTATCGAACCAGCGGTAACCTACCAAGATATCTTCCTCATAATTCACTTTCAGATCCCTGCCGGGGAAGTTGCCCAACGCATGCGCCGGGGATTGATCCAAGCTCACGGGAGTGGTGAACGGCATCTTACCGCTCGGATTCACCTTGCCGGATAATACGTCCACCAAGGCATTTCCTCCTTCCATACCGTTGAACCAAGCCCAAACGATAGCCGGGGAACAAATATCTACGGCGGCCATATTCAACGGCGATCCGGCGATCATGACCACGATCGTACGAGGATTCGCCTTTACCACCTCTTGAATCAACTCAACCTGCCCGTATGGGATATCCATATTCAGACGGTCGAACGACTCGGTATCATAATCATGGTTCAGACCACAAACCAAAAGGGCCACGTCACTCGTGCGGGCAACCTCTACCGCCTCTTTCAATAACGCGTCGCTTTCCTGTGTCTTGGAAGAGAAAGTACCAGAGCTTTGCCCATTATTGCTACCCTCCACGAAAGTAGATAACTTCTCATAACCTTGGGCAAAACGGATATCCACCTTATCGCCCCATTTCGCACGAAGCGCCTCTAATGGAGTTACCTCGTAAACCGCCTTGATCTCGGAACTCAAGCCACCATTGGAATGTTTGCGGGTAGCGTTATCGCCAATTACCGCCAGACTCTTGATCGAGGAGAAATCCAACGGGAGAAGATTATTCTGGTTCTTCAATAAGACAATGGCTTCGGTAGCCGCGTCGTAAGTGGCTTGCTGATGCTCTTTCGTATTCATGGAGCCGGGGCCGAAACGCTTTTTCGGGTCCAAGACATTCGTCTTGATCATCACACGTAAGACATCGCCCACCTTCTCGTCCACCAAGCTCATAGGAATCTTACCAGACTTAACAGCCTCGATCAAGGGGTTGGCATAATACCAATCCTCATATTTATCGATCAGCGTGCCCATCTCCAGATCCAAGCCGGCCTCCATAGAAGGAACCGTGCTATGGGCGGCTCCCCAGTCGGTTACATATACGCCATCGAATCCCCATTCATTCCGAAGGATCTTGCGAACCAAGTAGTTATTCTCCGCGCAGAACTCCCCACGGAATTTATTATAAGCGGCCATTACCGTCAAGGCGCCTCCCTCCTGTACGGCCGCCTTGAAAGCGGGTAAATAAATCTCACGCAAGGCACGCTCGCTACATTCCACATCGACAGTCGTACGGTTTGTCTCTTGGTTATTCACGGCGAAATGCTTTACGCTGCAAGCCACGTCACGGCTCTGCAAACCCTTGATATAAGCGACCGCCAATACGGAGTTCATATAAGGGTCCTCGCTCATATACTCGAAGTTACGGCCACAAAGCGGGGAGCGAATGATATTCACGCCCGGGCCCAGCAATACATCCTTCTTACGCCAACGAGCCTCCTCGCCCAGCACCTCGCCCCGGCGATAAGCCAACTCCGGATTCCAAGCGGCGGCGAAAGCCGTGCCGGTCGGGAAATAAGAGGCGGAATCATTTGTCCAACCCGCATACGCCCAATCGTGGCGATTGATCTCCGCACGTACCCCGTGAGGCCCGTCGCTCAAGCTCCACTCAGGAATCCCCAGACGCTCTACTCCGGCAACATAGAATTTTGAGTTACCATGCAACAACCCGACCTTTTCCTCCAAGGTCATCTTCTTAATCAGTTTCTCGATACGTTTCTCCATTTGTACCTTCTCTTTATCCGTGACCTGCGAGCTCGCGGCAGCCGCGTTCAAGAATAGCCCACAAGCGATCACGCCTATTATCTTTTTCATTTCCTCTTTATTTATAGGTTTATTATTGCGCTTGAATCGTTACCGTCGCCTCGGGTAAGCCCTCGGCTATGGCTTTTAAGTGGATGTCGCCTTGTCCGCCCTTGTTCCGGATCACGACCAAGGCTTTTCCGTAGTAAGCTTGCCGTTTCGGTTTACGGAGGCTGTTCGGATCGTTCGGATCTCCGTTATCCGTTCCGGCGATCTCACCCGGGCCCTCCACGGAGAAACGGATCAACGAGGTAGCGTCGGGAACCCGGTTACCATCGATATCGCATACATCTACGGTTATAAACGATAGGTCCGAGCCATCCGCTTGGATGACGCTACGATCCGGTGTCAAGACCAAACGGGCCGGCTCTCCTGCCGTATGGATCTCTTTCACCAAGACCTCCTTACCCCCTAAGCGGGAGACGGCTTTCAAAGTTCCGGGCGTAAAAGGCACACGCCAAGAGACATGATAGGTACTGTCCGTTTTTTGTCGTACGCCTAGGCTCTTTCCGTTTAGGTATAGTTCCACCTCATCGGCATTGTTATAATAGCCCCAGATATCCACCGGTTCGCCTTCCTTCCAGTTCCAATGCGGGAAAATGTGCAATACGGGTTCATCCGTCCACTCGCTTTTATACATATAATATACATCCTTCGGGAAACCCGCCAGATCCACGATACCGAAGAAGCTGCTCCGGCTGGGCCACCAATAGGGGGTAGGCTCTCCCAAGTAATCGAAACCCGTCCAGACGAACAGGCCGGATACATGCGGAAGCGTCTTCACCAGATGCCAAGTCTTCTCGTGCGTAGAGCCCCAAGGTACATGGCAATTATCATAAGAGGAGCAAACATGCTCGGGAGCCTCGAAAGGCTTGTCCCACGATTCCGGACGGATATAAATATGATCGGACGGCATCTCATAATAGCCACGGGTCATCAAGGCCGAGGTAGATTCGCTCACGATCAGTTTCTTTCCGGGGAAATTCCGGAGAAACGGCTCAAGATATTGCTCATGGTAGTTGAAGCCCAGCACGTCCAAGGCATCCGAGCGGAACAGATGATTCGCAGGGTTTACCTCGTTACAGCCGGCGGTAACGACCCGGGAGGTATCCAGCCGTTTCACGATAGCCGCCAGATGACGGGTGATCAAGGATTGACGGCTAAGGGTCGTATCCTTCAGCAAAGCGGGATCGATGGCATGGCCCGCATTCAAGATCAGGTTCGCCGCTTGCAGATCCAGCTCGGTAGCGTCGGCATGGCTCCATTGCTCAAGTACCTCATTGCCTATACTCCACATGAAAACAGAGGCGTGATTCCGGTCACGCAAGATCTCGTCCGTCAAATCCCGCTCGTGCCACTCCGCGAAATACCGGGCGTAATCGTATGGGGACTTACGGCGTTCCCACATATCGAAAGACTCATCCTGTACCAGAAGGCCCATACGATCGCAAAGATCCAGCAACTCGGGTGCCGGGGCGTTATGGCTGGTACGGATCGCGTTTACACCCATCTCCTTCATGATCTGTAGCTGGCGCTCGATAGCCCGTGTATTCACGGCGGCACCCAGACAGCCTAAATCATGATGCAGGCAAACCCCTTTTATCTTCAAAGGCTTATCATTCAAATAAAAGCCGGTAGCAGAATCCCAACGGAACGAGCGAAGGCCGAATACCGTCTCGTAACGATCTACCACCTTACCAGCCACTTTCACTTCCGTGACGGCCGTGTAGAGCGAGGGAGAATCGGGACTCCAAAGTTTGGGATTTGGGATCAAGAACTGATGATCGGCAGATGCCTCCCACATACGGGTGTCGTAACAGGGCGTATACGGTACCCGTAATAGAGTTGTTACGGGTGCCGTAACAACTCTGTTACGGTCATCGTAAATAGAAGTAGAGACTTCGGCCTCCCTATCCGCCTCCGAGCTATTCCTTATTCTCACCTCCAAGGAGAAGGTAGCCTCCTCCAGTGAGATCCTCATATCATGCACGAAAGTACCCCAGTTGTCCACATGTACCGGATTCACCTTTACCAACCATACGTTCCGGTAGATCCCCGAGCCTGAATACCAGCGGGAATTCGGCTGCTCGCTATTATCCGCCTTCACGACAATCACGTTCGGTTGGCTTCCATACCTCAAATAAGGCGTCAAGTCATAACGAAACGATACATAACCATTCGGACGGAATCCCAGCGAATGACCGTTGATCCAGACCTCGCTATTCCGGTAAACCCCGTCGAAATCAACATAAACAACCTTACCCCGATCCGTCTCCGGAAGGGTAAATGTCTTTCGATACCAACCAATCCCGCCCGGTAGCGCGCCGCCGCCCGGGGTAGACGGGTTATCGAGGGAGAAATCCCCCTCGATACTCCAATCATGCGGTAAAGATAAGATACGCCAAGTGGAATCATCGCTGTCCGGGGATGAATAGTCCTGAACGCTATCCGACAAGGCAAACTTCCAATCGTCATTCCATGAGCTACGTTCACGCACCTGCTCCCCGGTGGGGGAACAGGCGGTGAGCAATAGGCCCAGAAGCCACGCAAGTGGCCGATTCATCAGTGGTATCATTAGTGATTATATAGTTTAATTGATATTATCCAGTTGTAGAGACGGGACGTGCCCCGTCTTAGCACAGACTGATGGGTATTATTTAAAGTTACCATTTAGAGGGGTTGAGACGGGGCACGCCCCGTCTCTACAACTAGAGGTTTACCTTGGTAAGATATTATCACGTCCTTACCAGCGGGGTTCTCCGGCGTGATGAGACGTACCGTGATCTGACGCTCGCGGATCATGCCCGGATAGTCGCCCTCCCGTGCGCCGATCGTGAGCGTTCGCCTCGCATCATCATAAACAAACGGGATGGTAGCGTAATTTCCTTTCTCGTAATCGTAGGTCACGCCATTATCCTCATATAAGGTGAAGGAGCCGTCGGCACCGGCGTAAACAGAGACGATTAAGTCTTTCTGTTCCTCTTTCGTAGACTGGATTACCTTTCCGGTCGGTACGATAGAGCCGGCTCTCACGAACAAAGGCATACGCTCGTAAGGAGCATCCACGTCCATTGTCGTTCCGCCTTGCACAGGCTTGCCGTTGTAAAAATCGTACCAAATGCCGGCCGGGAAGTACACCTCACGGTCGCGAGCCTTATACTCATACACCGGGCATGCCATGAAGGCCGGGCCAAACATAAACTGGTCGTCTATATCGTAAGTCTTCTCATCGTCCGAATAATCCATCACCAAGGCACGCATGATCGTATAATCCTCAAAATGCGTCTTGGAGGCCAAGCTATAGATATACGGCATCAATTGATAGCGCAACTCGGTATAATACTTCATCGATTGGTACGTAGGCGATCCTTCCGGAGCGATATTATAGATCTCGCGGCAAGGATATTGCCCGTGGCTACGGAACAACGGACAGAAAGCTCCGAACTGATACCAACGGTTGTTCAACTCCCTCCATTCCCTCAAATCCTCGCTACCTTCCTTAGCGGCCATATAACGGTTCTCCACGCTGAAGCCACCGATATCCATCGTCCAGTAAGGGATACCGGACATGGCGAAGTTCAAGCCGGCGCTGATCTGCGCTTTCATATCCTCCCAGCGAGTACCGATATCGCCACTCCATGTAGCGGTAGAGTAACGTTGCTGGCCGGCGAAACCGGAACGGGTCAATAGGAATACACGGTCATCCGGGTTTACGCTACGTTGTCCGTCGTAGATCGCCTCGGCGTTAGCCAAAGCGTAAGCGTTGAAGTATTTAGCGGAAGGGCCCAGATAAGTAGGTCCGCAAAGCGCCTTGCGATACTCGATATCCGTATTATCCTGTACGTTCGGCTCGGAAGCGTCCATCCACCAAGCGTCGATGCCCAAGGAATACAGATGCTCGTTCATCTGTTCCCAGAAAAGCTTGCGGGCTTCCGGGTTGTACGCGTCATAGAAAGAACCGATATAACCCGGATAAATCCAGTCGCGGATACTATCCTTAATCGCCTGCTGATACATAGCGCCCAGCGCATCCAACTCTTTATAATGCTCTGTCGTATAATAGAACTTCGGCCATACAGAGATCATGATACGGGCATCCTTATCGTGGATCTCCTGAATCATACCTTTCGGGTCCGGGAAGCGTTCCTTATCAAACTCGTGGCTACCCCATGCGTCTACCGGCCAATAGCTCCAATCCTGTACGATCACATCCAAGGGAACCTGCCGCCGGCGGTATTCGTTCAAGGCGGTCAATAGCTCCTCTTGCGTCTTATAACGCTCACGGCTCAACCAGAATCCCATCGCCCATTTCGGCATGATCTGGCTCTTGCCCGTAACCGTGCGGTAACCGCTGATCACCTTATCCATGGAAGACTCTCCGTTGATGAAGTAGTAATCGATATCATCCCCCATTTCCGACCAGAAAGCCAACCGCTCCCGCTCCTCCTCCGGTAGCGGAGATAATACCTTCAAGCCGATATAAGAGACATCGCCATCCGGCAACCATTCAATACGGATCGGATAACGTTTGCCCTTTTCCAGATCGGCCGTAGCCTTGTAATCATTCGGGTTCCATGCCGCACGCCAACGTTCCGGGATGATCTCCTCGTTATTCACAAATACCTTGGTATAACCGGCGTAATGTAGTTTGAAATGATAAGTACCCGTCTCTTTCGCCTCGATCTCGCCCTCCCAAGTAGCGGAAGCGCTCGGCTTCGGGAAGTCTGCCGGCAGGTTCTTGATGGTTTTCAGATTCTCATAATCTACCTTATCTTCATCCCGCTGGATTAAAACGGAATTCTTCGCCTTATCCGTATAGTAGGTAGCGGTCAACGCCCCTGCCCTCCCGTCTTTTCCGTATAGACCAAAGACATCGCCCAAATCGGCGTATGGACGCTTGTCGCCGAAACGGCTCAAGGAATAGTTATGCCAAAGTACACCATACCCTTTTGAGGAAACGATAAACGGCACGCTCACCTTCGTGTTATATTGGAAAAGCTCCTCGTTCTTGCCTTTGTAGTTGAACTCATCGCTCTGATGCTGTCCTAGGCCGTAAAGCCCTTCCTCGTCCTCGCTCTCAAATACCTGACGTAAGGTATAACCTTTGGTTCCTTCCACCTCGATCGGCGTAAACTCCTTGCCGCCGTTTGCCTTCTCCCGAAGGATCGTGCGTCCGTTGGCGTCGGTAAAACGAACCTCTCCGGTCTCCCGGGAAAGACGGGCCTGTGTGGTTTGCGTACTTACGATGATCGTATCCCCCGAGGTCGTTATCTGAAACGATGGGGCGGGCAACGATTTCGTGTCCTTGATCAAGTTCACTTGGTTGGAAAACTTACCATCCGGAGAGGCGATTACCCGGATAATATCATCAGAGATTACTTCCAATTTAACAGCCTTCGCCTGTCCGGAACGGATATCGGCGACCAAGCCATTCTCGACCTTCCGGTAAGCGGAATCAGTCATGCAGGAAGTCAGCAGGGAAAGCCCTAACGTGAATACCGCGATGTGTTGTTTCATATTCTATAGATTCTTTAATTATTTCCGATCAGCAATGAGTCCGAACAGGTTTTTCCATACAAGAAAAATGGTTCTTCATTCGTTGGCAAAATTAAAGGGTTCGCGGCGGACAGGAAGCCATAAATGTTTTGGGTTACGGGGAGAACCGTAAAAAGGTAGGGGAAGAATGTTTATTTTAAGGGGATATTTTGTTATATCCCCTAATTACGTGGCATTTATTTAGAAGAAGTTTATTTATGATAGTCAGAGGGAAGCCTTCCGAACTCATCCTTAAAATACTTCCGGAATAACTTCACATCATTGAAACCGCACTCCAGCGCGACCTCGTTGACCCGCATCTGGCTCTTCTCCAATAACTGCGCCGCACGCTTCAAGCGCACCGTACGGATCAACTCCACCGGAGTCTTACCCGTGATGGAAAGGCATTTCTTGTAGAAGTTCACACGACTCATGCCCATCTCCCGGCTCAACCGTTCTACAGACAACTCCGGATTGGCGATCTGCTCCTCGATATAGCCGATGGCCTTACGCATCAACTCCTCATCCATGGAGCTAGCTTGTACCTCCGTCAAGGCGATGCCCATGGTAGAGGACTGCATAAAGGCCTTTTGCATCTTCTTCTTCATCTCGATCAAATGCCGCACCTTCAAGAGAAGCATCTCCATATTGAATGGCTTGCTGATATAATCATCCGCACCGGCTTCCAGACCGACCAGTTGGCTATCTTTAGCGGACTTTGCCGTCAGTAGGATCACCGGGATGTGGGAAGTCCGGATGTCTCCCTTGATCCGGCGGCATAAGGTGATACCGTCGGTGATAGGCATCATCACGTCGCTGATCACCATATCCGGCAGCTCCTCCGGAATGAGCTTCCACGCATCTTCTCCATCCGCCGCCGTGAGTACCGAATAAGCGCTACTTAAACTGAGTCTCATAAACTCTAGGAAGTCCGCATTATCATCCACAACCAGCAAGGTAGATTCCGAGGTTTTCACGGCACCTGTATCGGCTGTCTCCGGCGTAGTCTCGACCAGAGAAACTCGTTTCTCATTTTCCTCTCCCTCATCTGGCGAGGAGATAATATCTTGATGATCCTGCGGGATGACAGGCAAAGTCACCGTAAACGTACTACCTACACCCGGCTGGCTTTTTATCGCGATCGAGCCTTGATGCATACGGACAAATTCACGGCACAAGTGTAAGCCTATACCTGTACCCATCACGGGATTTCCCTTATCGGAAGACGAAACCTGATAAAAACGGTCGAATATAGCCTCTTGTTTATCCGCAGGGATACCTATACCGCTATCGGAAACCTCTATAAGTAATTTATTCCGCCCTTCCTTGTCCGGCAATAAACTCAACGTTACAGTAATCATTCCCCCTTCCGGCGTAAACTTAAAAGCGTTGCTTAACAGATTGGATACGATCTTGAACACCTTATCCGTATCAAACCTCATTGGTAACGAAGTGAAAACCGAAGAGAAGGAGAAGCGAATATGTTTCTGCTCTGAAAGCTCCTTAAAAGAATAAGCCACATCACGGACAAACGGCACGATATCACCCGTAGATAGGACTAACGTATCCCCTTGCACATCGATCTTACGGAAATCCAATAACTGATTCACGAGCTTAAGTAAGCGATCGGCGTTACGGTAGATCAGTCTCAATATCTGCTTCGTCTCGGCATTCTCCTCCGTCTTCATCAATTTCTCTAATGGGGTCAAGATCAGCGTAAGCGGCGTGCGAAACTCATGGCTCACGTTCGTGAAGAAACGGAGTTTCATCTCGTCTACCTCATGCTGCTTTCTCACGATCGCCTTCTCCTTCTCCTGCTCCATTTTTTTCTGCTGGATACGAAGGATAAACCACATGATTCCATACGCAAACAATAAACCTATTATAATGTATAAGGCAATCGCCCATCCAGTCGCCCAGAAAGGCGGCAAGATAGTTATTTCTAGACTGGTAATCTCTTTGCTCCAGACCCCGTCATTATTTCGTGCCTTTACTTGAAACGTATAAGTACCGGGATTTAAGTTCGTATAAGTGACCCGCCGTCCCTTGGCATCTACGGTCGTCCAGTCCGGGTCGAATCCCTCCATCTTAAACGCATACTTATTCTTCAAGGGGAGGAAATAACAGCAGGAAGATATATTAAACGTGAAATTACGTTCCCCATACTCTAAAGTCAGCCGGTTCCCTCTCGGTACGACCGGCACATTATTCACGGTAAATCCGGTTATCACAGCCGGCGGGGAATAGCTGTTATAATGGATATGGGAAGGATTGACGAAGGTAAGCCCGTTGGTACCCCCAAACGCCAATTCACCCGAAGCCAACCGGACTGCGCTGTTCACATTAAATACACGTCCTTGCACACCCTCACTCTCATCATAGCTATTCCAGTTAAATTGGTACTCATTATTGGCATTTCGGCTCGGGGCGATATTCTGTAATCCGTTTTTCGTCCCGACCCATACGGTATGATACTCATCTTCAAGGATAGACATGATACTGTTATCCGGCAACCCGGTAGATTGATTCAATTGATAAATCCGGTCATTAAGCGGATCATAGATATGCAAACCATGGTTACTCCCTATCCACAGCAACTGGCGGCTATCAGAAAATACCACGTTAATGATTCTGTCCTTAAACCGGAAACTCCCATCTTTTGTCCCGTCAAAGCTGGAAACCTTCCCCGTCTCTGGCTCAATCCAATTCACACCCGATGAAGTTCCCACAAAAATATCACCTTTCGAGTCTCCTGAAAGACTGTAAACGATATCCGTATGGATCGCATTATGCTTATCACCGGCACGATAGTACATCCACTCACCCGTCGATAAGTCCAGACAATCCAATCCCCCATCCAAGGTACCGATCCACAAGCGATTCTTGGTATCGGCATATAGGCTGTACACGCTGTTACTGGACAAGCCATCCTTGCTTCCCGGAATATCCCGGTAATGTTTAAACCGTTTACCGTCGAAGCAAGTCAATCCCTCCATATAGGTGCCAATCCACAGGTTCCCGTTCAAGTCTTTTGTCATACTGATCACCACATCACCGGAAATTTTGTTCTCGCTCTCTTTTCCCGCCCGGTAACGGGTATATTCACCAGTCTTCCGGTTATAGCGCAATAAACCATTTCCGCTCGTCCCCACCCATAAATCACCGGTAGGATCTTCTACCACGCAGTTATAATCATTATTCGAGGCGTCCAATGTCTGCAACAACGGATAACGAACCGTCTGGAACTTAAAGATGCTCTCATGATAATAACTAACGCCATTCTTATAGGTCCCGGCCCACATTATATCCGTATCATCCCGATAGAGACATACTATGCTATTCTGTCCCAAACTCGTCAAGTCGAAAGGATTATTTTTTAGATAACGCATTTTCTCTTTCGTCTTATCCAATATATTGATACCGCCATGATCCGTCGCGATCCATATATTCCCGTTCATATCCTCTCTCACGTCACGGACCATCGAGGAGGAAAGGGCGATCGGGGTGGAAGTCGTATAATGCTTCCATACGCTGGTTTTTGGATTCAAGCGGAACACACCGTCACTATGCCCGGGGTTCAAAAAGAGCCAGAGCTCACCCTCGCTATCGGCAAACATATAGAAAGGTTGCGCTTTTGCATAAGCGGTCAAATAATCATCTTGAAAGACACTCTTACCGGATGCTTTATCAATGCCTTGTATCTTTCCGGAGGTATGGATCACGTACAACCGGTCATTTACATCCCCTATGCCACATACACCGCCCTCTGCCTTATCAAGCGGATAGAGACTGACTTTTCCCTGCGATGGGTCATATCGATAAAAACCATTATCGTAGGTCGTATAATACAATCGTTTATCACGATCCGTAAAAATACGGGCCGGAAGACTTTCCAGCCGTAGGCTATCAAGGACTTCCTCTTGGGGAACAAAACAATCTATTGAAGGCTCATAGACCCCGATCTTACCATCATAATAAGTAATCCAAATCTTACCATCGGCGGTCTCCACCAAATCCGAGATACCTTCCTCAACAAAAAAGGAATCGATATCTCCCGGCTTATAGCGACTAAACTCATAACCATCAAAGCGGTTCAGTCCCGAGGTCGTGCCAAACCACATAAAGCCTTTCTGATCCTTCAATATACAGGTAATCTCATTAGAGGATAATCCATCCTTCACGCCCAGATGATTGAAAAGAATCTCCTCCATCGCGAATAAAGACCCCGACAAACAGAAAGACAGAATAGTTATCAAAAGTAGAGCTTTCGTTTTCATATCCAGCAAATATAGATATTTTTTTAGAACGAAACTTACGCAAAGTAAGAACAAGCTGGACACCCATTTAAATTTTCGCCTTATAATACCTTTTCGATAGGGAAATATTTGATAGTAAAAAAGAAAGTAGCTCCCTTCCCCTCGTCAGACTCAACCCATATTCGTCCACCCATACGCTCCACGATTACTTGGCAAATAGACAATCCCAAGCCCGTTCCCGACACGAAATTGTTCAACTTGATGAAACGCTCAAATATGTTTCGCAATTGTTCCTTCGGGATTCCACATCCCGTGTCGGATACGTAAAACTCTAGCGTATCCTCATCTACCAATCTATACCCAAAATGGATATAGCCCTCTTTCGTGAACTTCATCGCATTTGTCAACAAGTTGATCAAAACCTGAGATAACCTATTCTTATCCACATAAAGACGACAACTCGGCATACGATCCGTAAAACGTAATTCTACGGTATCTGCTATTTTCAAACGCATAGAACTCTCCAGCTCATTCATCAAAACATTCAAGTCCACTTCATTACGGACAAACTCTAAAGTCCCAGCCTCTATTTTCGACAAATCCAGTATATCACCGATCAATTGCAACAAAAGCACATTATTACTCTCAATGATAGAAACAAATTGTTTCTTTTCCTCTTCATCGTCCGTAGTCGTCAATATTTGAGAGAAACCAACGATGGCATTTAATGGAGTCCGGATTTCATGGCTCATATTCGCAAGAAAAGTAGATTTCAACCGATTTGATTCTTCCGCCTTATCCCTAGCTCGTAATAATTCTTCCTCTATCCTTTTTCGCTCGGTAATTCTAAGCGAAGAACCGGTCAATACGATCGGACACCCCCGCTCATCTCTTTTCTCTACGATCGCCTGCACTTCAATCCAGTCAAAATTAGGATTACTCCTTCCAGACCTATAGATAAGGAATTCCTCTTTTGCCTTATCGATATCCCCTCTAATCAATGCCTCACAAACACTTCTCAGCCGTTCTCTATCAGATTTACGGATTTTACTAAAATATTTCTCCTCCGATATCTCAAGTGATCTCTTAGGCATAGGTTGCTCCAAATTACTCAAATCCGAATTAGAGCACTGAATATCACAGAATATGAGATGAGCCCGCAAATCCCACCTCCATGGGATAATATTAGCGACATCTAATGCCAGCGATAGCTTACGGCTCAGCGCACGGTAATCTTTCATCAGTTCTAACTCACGTCGTTGCAAATTTCGCTGACGGCCTAAGGTTTCTATTCGCCAAAGGAGGAAAAAGATAATAAAAAACAATAATAGAACACTCATAGAAATATGCAAGCGATATTGTTCCCAAAAAGTAGAGGGCTTCAGATAAAAGAAGGTATCAAGCGGGCAGTCGGAGGGAGAGAATCCTTTTTTTTCCAGCACTTGATAATCAAATACCGGCCTTGGATGATCAGGAGAAACTATAGATCCGTCAAGCGTACCATTAAGTACGGACCGGACCGTCTTTATAACTATATCATGTATGCTAGCCGATACGTAAAAATATCCTCCCAACAGTCCGTTCTTATCAATCGCCATGTCATTTAAAGTGAATATAGGAGAAGAGGTATATGAACTTATCGTCTGATAAATATCAGAACTCTGGACCACGTACTTCCCTTGCCGGCTTTTAAAAGTCCATGAAGACAAAAGTATCCCCGTTTGTTTGTCTACATTCCTTAAAGAATCGATCAAATCGCCTACGGAAGTATCTCCCGCTGTTAACACCGTAAGCTGTACATCTGGGTGTTCAGTTCGCATAAGGTTCTCTACTATCTCTTGATTTTGCAAACCTAGAAAAGTCTTGTCAGATAGAAACAATAACCTTTGCATATCCGGTATCAAACTACGCATCAATCGAACTGTCTCTTTTATATAATCCGGAATGAAAAGAACCGTCACCTGCGGATGCAACCGAATAAAATCTTGTATGGGGGTCTTTTCCTCCTGTGTGATAATCCGTTCTTGCAAATAAGTCTCACGTAAACCTACATATAACTTATTCGTATATAATATGACCGGGATCTGCTGTCCCCAAGCCTTTTCTAACTTATCAAGCAATAAAGCGAACGCTGGATTTCCCAACAACAAGACCATACGAGGAGGAGATTTATACTTTTTAAAAAAATCCTCCTCAAACAGAGATAATTCCTCTTCACTCTGTATCAATAGCATATTCATGTGCTCCGTATAGGCCGTTAGTTCCTCATACTCTTTTATCAACGTCTCGTAAATAGGCACGGTACAATTATAGCTCCATGGGGAATTTTCTGAGTAAGAGTTTATAACGAGTATATAATCTTCATTTTGGGGAGGTTGCGACATAAGGTCTGCACAAATTCCTAACAAAATTAGGATAAGAACAAATATTATCTTAATACGACTCATAGTTTTTTTCAAATATGTGCAAAAATAAACATTTTCTATAAAATAGAATATTAAATCCGATAACAATACATCATTTATTATACATTAATTAATCAGTGAACGCAATTACATACACTACTATTCAAGACTTCACGTCTTTCATCCATCACTATTTACATAATTTATTATGTTGAAAATTATAAGCAAATACTTGAATATTTCAAATAATAGCACTTGAATAACTTGAAAATATTATTCATTTTCATCCATTTTTACAGCGAAATTATTAACTTACAATTTTAAACATCAATAATTATTAAAGAATTACATGTTATTGTACCGAATATATACATTTGCTAAGTCTTTTAATGGTTAAAAGACGATAAGTGATATAAATAATAAGTTTTTATTCAATTTGTAACCTATGAACGCATTAACATTTCAAAAGAAATTATTAAGCATGCAGGAAAACATGATGAATTTCGCGCTCATGCTTACAGCGAATCGGGAAGATGCTTTTGATTTGACACAAGACACGACTCTCAAGGTATTAAGTAACCAAGAGAAGTTTGTAGACAACGTGAACTTCAAAGGATGGGTCCTTACAGTAATGAGAAACATATTTATCAATAACTATCACAAAGTGGTACGTGAGCAAACCCTGATCAATCGGGATGCTGACCTATATAATCTAGACGTATTGAACGACTCTGGGTTTGATTCACCAGAAGGAACCTGCCAAATTCATGATATAACAGAGGCGATCAATAACTTGAACGCAGATTTGAAGGCTCCTTTCTCAATGTTTCTGAGCGGTTATAAATATCACGAGATAGCTGAACGGCTAAATTTACCGCTAGGTACGATAAAAAGCCGTATCTTTTTCGCCCGACAGGAATTACAGAAAACGTTAAAAGACTTCCATTGATAAACTTTTAATTAAATAAAAAGCTCCTATCTCTCTCCATAAGTGAGAGAGATAGGAGCTTTTAACATAGATACCCTATTCGGGAAGACCCGACAGGACTACGGACACGTATCCAACAAGGAGACAAATTTTGGTACGGCTACCATAGTATCCTTAGATAAGAACATGATTATTAAAAATTATCCCGTACATTTGTCTTTCGATTGGAATTGAAACGAATAAGGCGCAATGATTGTTGTAAGAGATTTTGACAGACTGAAAGGAAAGGAACTGGTGGCTACGATCGGATTTTTCGATGGTGTGCATCTAGGACACCGTTTCTTAATCGACGAGATGAAAGAGATTGCCAAAGCACGTAACCTGCCATCGGCCGTAATCACCTTCCCGGAACATCCCCGGGCCGTATTGCATGCGGATTACCAACCGAAGCTATTAAATTCTTTCGAGGAAAAGTTACAGCAATTAGAGACTACCGGAGTAGATTATTGCATCGTATTGGATTTTACGATCGAGCTATCCCGGCTCTCGGCCAAGGAATTCATTACCTCTATTTTAGCGAAGAGCCTGCATGTAAAGACCTTATTGATCGGATATGACCATCGTTTCGGGCACGATCGGACGGATGGCTTCGAGCAATATGTCGTTTATGGCACCGAATGTGGTATCGAGGTGCTAAAGGCATCTCCCTATGACGAAGGGAATACGGCCGTCAGCTCTTCCGAGATCCGGAAATTACTTCAAGCCGGAAATGTAGCGGAAGCCGCTTATTTACTGACCTATCCCTATCAATTGCTGGGCCATATCGTCAGCGGCTATAAAGTGGGACGCACGCTAGGATTTCCCACGGCGAATATACGGGTAGATGAGCCTTTTAAAGTCATTCCGGGTATTGGCGTATATGCCGTATGGGTGGAGGTGGAAGGCGAACGATATAAGGGAATGCTTTATATCGGTGACCGTCCGACACTCAATAATGGGAAGGACATATCCATGGAGGTCAACATTCTGGATTTCTCCGGAGATATCTACAATGATAGCATTCGTGTCTCATTCGTTCAATACGTACGCGGAGACATCAAATTCGATTCCTTAGAAGAATTGAAAGCCCAACTGGAGAAAGACAGATGCACCGTAAATAATTTATTATAATATGGAAAGATATTACGAAGCGATTGATTTATTAAAAGGCATGATCTCCCGTCCGTCTTTCAGCCGGGACGAGACCGCCGTAGCGGATTTCCTGCAAGCAGAATGGCAAAAGGCCGGACAAAAGGTGTTCCGCAAAGGCAACAACCTGTGGATCATCGCCCCGGATTTCGATTTCGGTAAACCGACCCTTTTACTCAACTCCCATATAGACACCGTCAAGCCCGCTTCCGGTTGGACCAAAGACCCGTTCACTCCCGAAGAGACCGAGGATGATCAATTATATGGACTGGGCAGTAACGATGCCGGGGCGAGCGTAGTCTCCCTCTATGAAGCCTTCTGTATCTTAAGCGAGAAAGAACAACCTTATAATCTAATCTTCCTTGCGTCTTGTGAGGAAGAGGTATCCGGGAAGAATGGCATTGAAAGCGCATTGGCCGAGCTTCCTCCTATCTCCTTCGCTGTCGTAGGTGAACCCACGGGTATGCAACCCGCCGTAGCCGAGAAAGGGCTAATGGTACTGGATTGTACCGCTATCGGAAAGGCCGGACATGCCGCACGCAATGAGGGTATCAATGCCATCACTCTAGCCATGAAGGATATAGAATGGTTCAGCACCTATCAATTCCCGGAGAAAAGCGACTTCCTCGGACCGGTGAAAATGACTGTCACCATCATCCATGCCGGTACGCAACACAATGTCGTTCCCGATAAATGCGAATTCACGGTAGATATCCGCACCAACGAATTTTATACGAACGAACAGTTATTCGAGCTAATCAAGGAAAAGGTTCATTGCGAGATCAAGGCCCGCAGCTTCCGCCTTAGCTCCACCCGCACGGATCTGGATCATCCTTTTGTGCGACGGGCGATCTTGATGGGAAAAGAGCCTTTCGGCTCTCCTACGCTTAGCGACCAAGCCTTGATGCGTTTCCCCTCCGTAAAGATAGGGCCGGGAAACTCGGCACGTTCCCATTCCGCAGACGAATACATCAAGGGACCGGAGATCCGGGAAGCGATCGATACCTATGTAAGGTTACTGAATGGATTACAACTATAGCTTATGTTAAAAAAGATACTGGGGACAATAGGCTCGCGTTATCTGATAGCTTTCCTTAACCTAGCGCTGATCTTCATCAACGCGAAGGTGCTGGGAATCGAGGGCGTGGGGATGATCGGGTTGATCGTGGCCTCGGTAAATATAGCGGTAATCGTCAATGGGATTTTATGCGGGAATACGATTGTCTATTTCATGAATCGTTACTCCATGCGGACAATTTTCTTTCCCGCATATCTGTGGACACCTATCGGCTCTTCCCTAGCTTGCGGCTTCATGTATCTTACCGGGCTTTTACCCGCCGGCTATCGGCTGGATATCTTCTTGTTGGCGATCTTGAGCTCTACGGTAAACGCCAATGCCCGCTTCTTGTTGGGTAAAGACAACATCAAAGGGTTTAATCTCACGTTTATATTGCAAGGAGGACTGCTATTTTTCGTCTTACTCTATTTCTATTATATATTGAAGCGCCCGGACGTACGGTCGTATGTCTGGGGATTATATGTCACGAACGGCATAGCCTTTATTGCCAGCCTATCGATGCTTGTTCCTTATTTCTTAAAGGAGACATCCCGGCCTTCCGGCAAATCGCTCTACGGTCTATTAAAAGAAATGTTTGCCTACGGCCTGTGGGCCGGCGCGGACGGGTTGGCGGAAACCTGTACTACCCGACTCAATTATTTCTTGATACAACGTTTCGCCGGGTTGGGAAGCGTAGGCTTGCTAGATGCTGGGACCAAGATCTCCGAGAGTGTATGGAATATTAGTCGCAGCGTAAGTTTCATCGAATACAGTAGCGTGGCCAAGACCTCAGAGGCAACGGAACAAAAACGTATTACCTTACAGCTTTTCAAATTGACCTTTTGCGCTTTAGCCCTCGTGATGGGATGTATCTTATTGGTACCGGAATGGATATATACGGATTATCTTTTCAGCGCCGAGTTCAAAGGCATACGTAAAGTGATAGGCGGATTATCGATCGGAATCGTAGCGTTAGGCTGCAACAGCATCATCAGCCATTATTTCATCGGCAGCGGAAAGATCCGGTACAGTACGGCAAGCTCGTGCGTAGGGCTTATTGCCTTATTAATCTCCGGCTTTCTACTCATCCCGTCTTACGGGGTCGTAGGTTCCGCTATCACGACCAGTATCGCCTTTACCTCTATGCTGGTTTTCTCATTGACGGTCTTCTCCCGGCAAACACTTACACGCTGGAATGAGTTCCTTCCGAACAAAAAAGACTTCCAAGCTTGCAGAATTCATATACAAAAATCCTTGTAATTCTATCACGAATTTTATCGATAACGCCATCAAGTTCACGGAAAAGGGGACAATTACGCTTGAAATGATTTCGTGCAAGATACAGGTCTCGGGTTATCAAAACATGGACTGTACCTTATAAACAAACTCCATCCAAACCCAATAACGGATCGCTTTTCCTAAGAACATGGAGATCGCCACGACCCATATATTAGCCCGCAAGAAACCTAGAGCGACAGCGATAAAATCACCGATACCGGGAAGAAAAACAAAAAAGCCCATCCAAGAGCCTTTTCCCTTGATCCAATCCTGCACCTTCTGTAGTTTTACCGGATCGAGTTTGAGGTATTTCTCGATCCACTCTACCTTTCCCAGCATCCCCAGCCAATAGCAGCTCATTCCACCTAAGAAATTACCAAGCGTAGCAGCGATCATGCAAGGCCAATATGCCGAACCCGCCAATAATACACCCGTCAATACGACCTCGCTGCTAAACGGTAAGATCGTAGCCGCTAAGAAAGAAGCGATAAACACCCCGATATACCCGTAGGCTATAAGAAATTCCATATACGTATCATTAATAATGCGATAAACATAACTACCGAGAAATGGAACAGCCAAAAGATATATTTCCCCCGGTTCACCGTAAAAAAATGGGCGATCAAGATAGACGCCGGTACACAGGCCATTTCCAGAAATTCCTCGGACGACTGCTCATAGATAAAGAACAATCCAAACGACCAAATGGCCATGACAATCAGAAAAGAAAGAAACTGACGAGTACGCAAATTATCCTCATACTCATGTGTAACGATGTTTAATGAGGCAATGATCGTTAATCCCGCCACTAAAACAATCTGTATCCAATCTATAATTCCCGTCCCTAGTACCGCAAGGAAACGGATCTTGAATAAGGAGGTGAAAGGTATGGTAAATGCCGTGAAATCCCATTCCCAGACACACCATCCGAAAACAAACCAATAAACCGTCAAGATTCCGAACAAGGAAGCGACAAAGGTCCGGATATTCAATGTCCTGAAATTATACATCCCCAACCAAAACAGCGGCAAGAACCAAAGGATGTGTATCCACAACAGACTTCCGATACTGATAATCAAGGATGCGTTATAAGCCTTATCCGTAGCGTCCGGGTCATGATAAGAGGTAAATAACTGATAAAGGGCCAATATCAAACAAAACACCCCGACAGATGTTGATTTCAAGGGAAAGAAATCCGGGTTTGTACTTGTCAACAAGGCATAGAAGAGAAAGGGAAGCAATGTCTTCTCACGAATCAACATCAACGCATAGTTTACCCGATGCACCAGAAACGCACCACCGGCCATCAGCAAAAAACCGATCAAATAGGTAAACAACTTTCCCGGAAAAACCAGACAAAGGGCATTCCATAAAGGAGGAGCCGTCACCTCTCCATACACGGGATAACCTACCGAATCCACATACCCCACGATCCAACAAAAAATACAAGCGCAAAGCATGTACAAATGGGTCATAGGTGTCGCTATAGTATATCTACGTCCGTAATATGAAGTTGTTCCTCTTGCCATATACCTTATTCTTTCATATTCACATCCTAAAGGAATGAAATAAGTGGCAAAGGTATGAAAATATTTCTATTTGTTCGTATGAGGATTCTATACGTTACGATATTGACGTTACGATTCTTTTTATATCTACTTCCTTTCTTTTTGATTCTTATTGACCATTAATCATGACAGGAACTGTTCGTGAATCGACCAAACTAGAAAGCGAGAACGGCGATAAAACGCTCTTTTGGATGAAAATATCCTCGTTTTCATGCACGAAAGGTGGCGAAAGCCTATACATATAGTACCGTCAGGCAACCTCTATACTGCCGTTGGGCATTATAAACAGTCATGAATAGGGTTGTTAGTAGTCATGAATGGGCATCGTAACCCTGTTAGAACCCAGTCGTAACCCTATCGGATAGCCCAAAGAAGTCAATGGATATGAATTAGGATGAATTCTTTTCGCTAGAATGAAAGGCGGTTTTTCGGTATTATACTATCAATGAAAGGATTGCTGATTTTTTCTTGCGAATTTGGCGACGAGCCGCACTTGGGTAGGGAAAAATCGATTCTCCGGAGGTTTCGTTTACAGTTTGTCAAAATGACAAATCGCTTATCGGATAGAAAGCTATCAATAACATCTTGAGGGTGTCAAAAGTCCGGTTTATTAGATTTGACACCCCCAAGTATAAACTGTTTATTTAACGATCTGATACGAACCCGCACGATACTCGTGAGCTTGGCTTTCGCCCGGAAGTGTCACGAGAGCGACCGCTCCTTCGGGAATGGTGAAATCCCAAATCCACTGGTCTCCCTCATACTTCCAAGAGCTCTTGATAATTCCTGCCGCCGAATTGTACTCCGCGTTTACGAACTCCAGACGCTTATCGGGAATCGGCTTCATGATAATGCGCTTGAATCCTGGCTCCGACGTATCCGCAGAGATACCAGCCATGGTCTCCCACATCCATTCACATACACATCCATAGGCATAGTGATTAAAGCTGTTCATGCCTTGCGGTCCCATGCCTTTATCAAGCATATAGCTATTCCAACGCTCCCAAATCGTTGTCGCCCCATTATCTACCGAATACAGCCAACTCGGATTCTTGCGCTGGAAAAGAAGCTCGTAAGCGATATCGCTCATACCATTCTCCGTAAGCGTAGGCATCAGGATGGAAGTACCCAAGAAACCTGTCTGAAGGCAATTGCCATGCTCGGCGAAGTTGTCACGCAGTCGTTTCATCATGTTCTCCTTGGCTACCCCTTCGACCAGCTTGTTCTTCAAGGCGAATAGGGCAGGCGTCTGCATGGTATTGAATATCGCCGTCTTAAATTCTCCGTCAGCATTCAAGAATTTATCCAATATATACTGTTTCGCTTGAGCAGCCATCGCTTCGTATTTCTCGGCATCCCGTCCCGTCGCACGAGCCATATCGCTCATCATTCCGGCATCTATAAGCCAGTAATTCGCACTTAGATAATTCCAATAATCATAGGCTTCCGGAAGCGTTCCGGATCCATCCTTCGCTGTATGTCTGCCGCTGCAACTCTCAAGCGGCTCGTAACTGAGCCAGTCGGCCCACTGGTAATTGCCATTCTCCGCGCTGAGGGCATGATGGTCATACTTGGTCTCGTTGATATGATTGAGATATTTCTCCATCGCCGCCCAGTTCTCATCGATAATCTGAGTGTCGCCAAATTGTTTCCAGACAACCCAAGGCACGATAACTCCCGCGTCCGACCAGCCCAAGCGGTTCATATCAGTAGGAGACGCACCGTATTGAGCCAATGGAGCGACACCGGGATACGCACCGGTTGGTGATTGTGTGTCACGCATATCACGCATCCATTTATGGAAGAAATCAGCGGTATTGGCAAAGAAAGTACCAGTCTCAGCAAATACCTGCGTGTCGGCGGTCCATCCCAGCCGTTCGTTGCGCTGCGGACAGTCGGTAGGAACCGAGAGGTAGTTGGAACGTTGTCCCCATAGGGTATTTGAGATCAACTGATTGACCAGTTTGTTGCCGGTCGTTATTGATCCGGTCTCCATCTGTTGGGTAATCGAGGAGACAGGAATCGACTGGATCGACCGGATACGTACCTCCTGATCGGCCGTGATCGATACGAAGCGATAACCATAGAACGTGCGATGAGGGCGATAGGTCGTATAGTCCTTATGATCCGCAAAGGTATAGTCGAGTAACATCCCGGTATCCGGAGTGCGTAGATTCAAGCGATGGCAACTACCTTCAGGCCCATCCATTCCTCGGCTCTTCGCACCATTTCCATCGTTCAATATCTCAGAAGGACGACAATTTAGTTGGGTACCCTCCTTTGCCATGAACTCGAAAGCAGGAACCGCCGCACAATTCTGGCCAAAGTCCACGACAAGAGTCTCGCCCGGATGAACCACCATTTCCTCGCCAGCCGCATATTCTTTCGTTATAACAACCTTTCCATAAGCATCTTCACTCTCTCCGGTAACTCCATTCCATATATAAGCCTTTTGAGGAGAAAGCGCCAAATCTTCACGAAAATAGACCTCACCTCCATTTGAAGGAAGTATCTCTCCCTCAAATTCCGTATTCTTTTCCGGTGTAGAAAGCTTATCGAGCGTATCGTATCCCGGTAACTCACGGGCATCATATTCCTCGCCATCAAAAATAGCGGCATGTTTGACCGGTCCGGCGATCCCGGCTTTCCAATCGCTCGTATTGGAACCTAAGTATGCCTTGCTACCATCCGCATAGGTGAGTTCAAGCACACCACGAAAAGCGACCTTGGTACCCACCATTCCTTGCTGGCCGCTGTATGTGATGATCTTATCGGCCCACCATCCCGGTGTCACCTGCACAGCGAAAACATTCTCCGCTCCCGCCTGTTTCGACAGGGCATTGCTTACCTCATACGTAAACGAACGCTTCGTCTTGTAGGGATGCGTAAAACCCGGTTTGAGAATCTCTTCTCCGATCAACTTCCCATTCACGTATAACTCGTACACACCCAAGCCCGTGGTCATCCAGCGTGCCGAGGTTATCTCTTTTTCATTCCTTACGACACTCACGAACCAAGCGGCACCATCGGCCGCACGCTCATTCGATCCGTTGATCTCACCCGTTATGACAGGAGCATTTGCCACGGATATCCATTCGGAATGGTTCCAAGCGGCATCATCCAATGCGGAGACACGCTTCCCCGATTCGTTCGTCTGATCGGTCGAACATGCATAGAGAGCCGCACAAACAACCCCTAAAAGCAATAGTTTTCGTTTTTTCATACGTATATTCTCTCTAATTGTCATTTACAGATCAAACCCGATATCCCGACGGAAATACTTCTTATCGAAATCGATCTGCTTAGCTCCGGCAAAAGATTGGGCCAAAGCCTCTTCCTTATTAGCCCCATACGAACTGACCGCGATCACACGGCCGCCATTCGTCAGGATCTGGCCGTCTACCAGCTTCGTCCCGGCATGGAACACTATATTGTTCGAGGATACGCCATCCAATCCCGTGATTACCTTATTTTTCTCGTAAGCCTCCGGATAACCGCCGCTTACCAACATAACCGTAACCGCCGCGCGAGGGTCCTGTACCAATGTACGGCCCGCTAAATTACCTTCCGCTACCCCTTCCAGCAAATCAACCAAATCGCTTTGGATACGAAGCATGACTACCTCTGTCTCCGGATCGCCCATACGACAATTGTATTCTATCACCATCGGCTCATTCTTCACATTGATCAGACCCAAGAAGATGAAACCTTTATAATCGATATGCTCCGCTTTCAATCCCTCTACGGTAGGACGGATAATACGCTCGTCCACCTTCGCCATAAAGACCTCATCCGCAAAAGGAACCGGGGAAACAGCTCCCATTCCACCTGTGTTTAAACCCGTATTGCCCTCGCCGATACGCTTATAATCTTTCGCTACCGGAAGCACCTTGTAATCGTTGCCATCCGTCAAGACGAATACGGAGCATTCGATACCATCCAAGAACTCCTCGATCACGACCGTCTTGCTCGCGTCGCCAAACATTCCGCCCAGCATATCTCCCAACTCTTTCTTGGCTTCCTCCAAGTTATCGATAATCAGTACCCCTTTACCGGCAGCCAATCCATCCGCTTTCAATACATAAGGAGCGGAAAGAGATTCCAAGAACGCATAGCCTTCCTCTAGGTTTTCAGTGGAAATACTCTTATAACGAGCGGTCGGGATATGATGACGCATCATAAACGCCTTGGCGAAATCCTTACTACCTTCCAATTGGGCACCTTCCCCACTCGGGCCGATCACGGGGATGGAGCTTAATGCCTCATCCTTCTTGAAATAATCATAAACACCCTTCACCAATGGATCCTCGGGACCTACCACGACCATATTCACTTGGTTCGCCAACGCAAAATCCTTGATAGCGGCAAAATCATCCGCTTTAATATCCACGTTGGTTCCTACCAACGCTGTTCCCGCATTACCGGGAGCGATAAATAACTTATCAACTTTCGGGCTTTGAGCGATCTTCCAAGCGATCGCATGCTCACGCCCACCAGAGCCTAATAACAATATATTCATATCTCTTCTAATTTTCAATTCTCAATTCTCCATTTTCAATTCCCAAGGTAGTCATCGAAATACCTCGTAATCTTCTCATGCAAATGCGGACGGTCCTTACCGGTCATATTATGCTCATGGCGAGGATACACAAAGTAATCCGGATACGTATCAGCCTCTACGCAAGCCTTTAAGAAACCAAGGCTGTGTTGCCACACTACCACCGGATCGATATCCCCATGTATCATCAACAGATGGCCTTTCAGATTACCGGCCTTCAGTTTCAGGTTCGCGTTCTTATAACCTTCCGGATTATCCTGCGGGCGATCCATATAACGCTCGCCATACATAATCTCGTAATTGCTCCAGTCGATAACCGGCCCTCCGGCCACGCCCACCTTAAAGATCTCCGGATAAGTCAGCATCAAGTTCGTTGTCATAAAACCGCCATAACTCCAGCCATGTACCCCGATACGGTCGGCATCCACATAAGACAAAGATTTCAGGAACTCGACACCCTTCACTTGGTCCGCCATCTCATTGATACCCAAATTACGATGAATCACGCTCTCAAAAGCATGTCCACGATTTGCCGAGCCGCGGCTATCCACGGTAAACATCACATAACCTCTCTGTGCCATATAGAGGTCCCAACCACGAGCCCCGTTTTGCCAGTCGCCCGTAACAAGCTGTACTTTAGGGCCTCCATATACATAGACAATCGTAGGATACTTCTTCGTCTCATCCAAATCCGGCGGTAAAGTCAACCGGTAATTCAAGCGAGTCTTACCATCGGCAGCAAGGATATGTCCAACCTTGATCCGCGGCATCCGATACAATTTAAAGGGATCCGGAGCGGAAAGTAAGGTAGAAATCACCTTAGCGTCCTTTACACGGATTAAATCGATATCCCTCGGGGTAGAAGGAGAACTTACATAATCAATCGCATATTCGCCGGAGGGACTCAGCAACCAACGGTGCACGCCCACTTTCCAACTCAAGCAATTCATGATATCACCCGTTCTCAAATCCGTCTCCCAAATATAACGTTGCATCCCCGTTCCTTGCATATTCGGAGATACGGGATGAGGTGCCGTTCCCTCGAAAATCACCTTATTTCCGTCTTTGCTAAAGCCTAGCACCTTGGTAACCACCCATTCCCCACCGGTTAGCTTCCTTAATTCCTTTCCAGTCGTATCATACAGATATAGATGGTTATAGCCATCCGCCTCACTCTGCCAGATAAACTTATCCGAATCGTTCGGCAAGAAAAGCACGGGATGCTGCGGCTCCACATAACAACGATCCGTCTCGGTAAACAGATCAGCCTCTTTCTTTCCCGTCAAGGCAGAGTACCGCACCAAATGCATCTCGTTCTGCTCACGATTCAACTCAGCGATATAAATACTCTTCTCATCCGGACTCCAAGCGATATTTGTTAAATATTTCTCTTTCGGCAAGCCTGTCTCCAACCAAACCGTCTGCCCGGTAGCTACCTGATAGACACCCACCGTAACCTCATGGCTCTTCATTCCAGCCATCGGATATTTATGAGGAACCGGCGTAGCGCAACGAGTATCGATATTCACCAGCGGGTAAGCGGTCACCATACGCTCATCCATACGATAAAACGCTAGAGCCGAGCCTTTAGGAGACCAAAACATACCTTTCGTAATCCCGAACTCTCGTTGATGGACAGCCTGTCCGCATACGATTCCATCCTGTGTTTCACGTGTAACAATCGTATTTCGTCCATCCGGGGATAAAATATGCACATTGTTTCCCTCCGTAAAAGCTAAGTTATTCGTAGCCGGACAAAAGTCATAATTCGCCCAGTTATTCTTCAAAGCATAATCAGCGACTACCTTATTCTTCTTATAGTCATAATGAATCCGGTGCTGTTTGCTAGTAAAAGCCAAGACCGAACCTCTTTCATAGGGTACCGAAAAGCTAGGCAAGGAACCAACCGTCTGCAGATTTGCCGCCGTCAAGGCCCCATTCAGTCTTTCCAACGAAAAAAGGACCTCTTCTTTTTTCCCCGGCTTAGCTCCTAACACGCTATCTCCCTTAACATATAAGTACTCGTCCCCGCACCATCGTAACTGTTTCAAGTCACGAGGTACGAAGCGGCTATACGTCTTCCCTCCAGGAATCAAGTCGTGCAAGGAGAGTTGCTTATCTTGGGCGGTAATCGACATCGTTAATAAAATCAGACATAGGCTTATGAATAAAGATGATTTAATCCTCATAATCATCATACCCTCTCCGTTTTATAGGCTTTATAGGTTTGCTAAATGGGCGCTTTCCATCCCGCTTATGATCGCCAAACCCTTTCTTACGGTCATCCTCATCCCGATAACGCATTTTCACAGGACGTTCTCCTTTTGGCTTGATCGGCTTACGAACCGGGGCATCTACGAATTTCTTGCGGACCGGACGATCCTCTCCCCGATCCTCTCCAAAGATACGTTTCCCCGGAATGGAAGCGAAACGCTCCTCATCATCCTCGCTATGGGCAGCGGCGAAACGACGCTCCGGACGATCCACACGACCCGTACGGAAGTTTGGACGATCATTGCCTCTACGCTCGAAAGAGCCTTCCGATCTGTGCGGACGCTCCTCTCCATCCTCATTCAATGCCTTTTTGAAGTCCTTATTGGTTCCCTCAAATAACTCATAGCAACGGTATTCGCACTCCAAGGAACCGTTCATCAATTTGATCTTCTCGCTCGGGCGCAAGCCGATCTTATCGAAACATTCATCTTTATAGCTCAAAATCCAAGCCTTATATCCCATGAACACGTGTTTCAAACGCTCGCCGATCATATTATACAATCCCAATAGATCACGAGATGATATACGCTCTCCATAAGGTGGGTTCGTCACCAATATACCCGGCTTCGGAGCCTCTGTATATTGTTGGAACGGTTTCACTTTCAGATCGATATATTTCATCAAGCCAGCGCTACGGATATTCTCCAAGGCGATATCGATAGCGGCTTGGGAAATATCGGAGCCATAGCAATGGAAAGCGAACTCACGCTCCCCGCTCTCATCATTATAAATACGATCGAACAATTCCTCATCATAGTCCACCCATTTCTGGAAAGCGAACTCTTTCCGATGGATACCCGGAGCGATATTCAAGGCGATCATGGCAGCCTCGATCAACAATGTACCGGAACCACACATCGGATCTACGAAATTAGATTCTCCTTTCCAACCGGTTTTTAGGATCATGCCGGCAGCCAACACCTCATTCAACGGAGCTTCCGTTTGATCCACCCGATAACCACGCTTGTGCAAAGACTCGCCGGAGCTATCGATAGATAAGGTACAATCGTTGTGCGAAATATGGATATTGATATATAAGTCCGGGTTATTGACACGAACGGACGGACGCTTCTTGAACTTCTCGATGAAATAATCCACGATAGCGTCTTTCGTACGGTAAGCGACAAACTTCGAGTGATTGAAATCCTCGGAATAGATCACCGAGTCGATCGCGAACGTCTTGTCCAGCGACAAATACTTCTCCCACTCTACCTTTTTCACCTCTTTATAAACGGTATCAGCATCTTTGGCCTTGAAATGATAAATCGGTTTCAGAATGCGCAGGGCAGTACGGCAGTGGAAATTCGCTTTATAAAGCAATTCCTTATCACCCGTAAAGGAAACCATACGACGACCGATCTGCAAGTCGTTGGCACCTAAAGCTAATAACTCCTCGGCCAAGATCTCTTCCAACCCGTATAGGGTTTTGGCCACCATTTCAAATGTCTCGCTCATTTTAATTGAAAATTGAGAATTGAGAATTGAAAATTATTCCCAATTGCGTATTACGTTGTTTATTATTAATTATTCTCATTTCGCTCTCTGACATGCTTCGATCTCCTGCCGGCTACCCTCTTGATAATTTTCAATTCTCAATTTTCAATTGTGTAACCGTACTCCCTGCCGGTACATCCTCCGCTATCCAGACGTTACCACATATCGTAGCCCCTCTGCCAATCCGGATTTTACCGATTAAGGTGGAATTAGAATATACTGTCACATGATCTTCCAAGATAGGATGACGGGCTACGCCACGGATAGCGTTACCGTTCTCATCGGGGGGAAGTTTCTCTCCCGCCAAGCTGACGCCCTGAAAGATTCGGACGTAATTGCCGATCACGCTCGTCTCGCCGATCACCGTACCCGTCCCGTGGTCTATCGAGAAATGATGACCGATCTTCGCGCCCGGATGGATATCGATACCGGTCTCGGAATGTGCCATCTCCGTAATCATACGAGGAATATAAGGAACCCCGAGCTTATACAATTGATGGGCGATCCGGTAATTACCGATCGCCCGGAAACCGGGATAACAAAATATGACCTCACCTAGATTTTGAGCGGCGGGATCGCCATTGAAAGTCGCCTCCACATCCGTAGCCAGCAGACCGCGAATCTCCGGAAGCGTAGAGATGAAAGCCTCCGAAATAGCCTCTGCCTCAGCGGAGATCTTTTCTTCCGGGCAAGTCACGCAAGATGTATCCGCGAAACAAAGTCCCGCATAAACCTGCTTGGATAATAAAGAATGAAGAGTCTCAACATTTACGCCCGTATGAAAACGGATCGTCTGTTTACTGATACGGGCATTCCCATAATAACCGGGGAACAGGATCGCACGGCATAGATCGATGATCTCTTTCAGCACCTCGCCCGAGGGCAGCGCCTCCTCATCCCTGTACGCATGGAACAATTGTTTATACGATGCCTCATCCGACAGCTTCTCCACCGTATCGCCCAATACGCTACTATGCCTCTGTATATCCATTATTTGCGGAATATTCTTTATAATGCGCAAAAATAGTATTTTATTTGAGAACACCTTCACGAAGAGGCATCAAAAATACAGCCAACGACTAATATTACGTTCTATAGCGCTAAATTCCACGCCAACCTTTACCAACTCACGCCCATCCGCCTGATAGAGTTACAAATAAATAATCTTCATATCGAATACTTTACCACATCCAATGCTCCACTTTCATCAAGAGCCAAGGCGACCAGAAAACCATCGGAAGGGTCTACAGCAATCCTCTTTATTGAACGATCAAAATTCAATCGTTTCTTTAATTGGCCGTCCCAAGAAAGAACCAGCAATGTGGATAAATTCGAAAAATCCACAGAACCATCGTACAAGCAATACACATACCGATCCGTACCGAATATATTGATAAAGCATTTTGTCGTTCCAAGAACATCCACTTGGGTATCATTCTTCTTCAGTAAAGGCACGATAGGCTCCTTCCCATACGTAAAGCTCCTTTGATAAGTTCCCTTCAAATCGTAAAAATCAATTTGGTTGAAGAAACGCAAGGCAGCAACCACACTGTTTTGCCGCTCATTCACACAAAGATTAGGCAAATAAGCGACGTGCTTACAAGAACGATACGTTCTTGCTACTTTTGGTGGCTCCACCCAATAAATTCCCTCTTCCCGATTCGCATAGCAGAAAGGACCATAAACATTTTTCTCTACGATCGGAACCGCATAAACTTCTTTCGTGGTGACATTATAATGCGTAGAGGGAACAAGTTCGGGTATTAGTATATATTTCCGATCAAAACGCAAAGAATCCGCCAGCACCTGCATCTTATTAAACGTAAGTTGGTTATCCACGATCCAGAACTCATCCTTTCCGGCGGGTTCTTTTGTATTTGACTTCATACACTCCGGGTTAGAGAAATAAGTGGCACCATATCCTTTCAACGCAAACGCATGCAGGTGCGACAAATCATCTTTGTCGAATACTTGAATGATTGTATCACACCCACGAGCCAACAACACCAAATAAGACTCGGTAAGACCAATCCCATCATAGCATACACCAGAATCCCCTTTCATTAACAAATTTCCCTCCAGCCGTTTTTCTTCTCTTTCCGCATCGGAACAAGCGAGAAGAAACAAAGCGAAGAATACAATAATCCCATACAATACTCTCATGACCTTTCTATTTTAAATAAACATAAGATCGGATTATCGTCCTGTGTACGATTCTCCGCTATCCGTCTCAAATCCTCATAATGTATCTGATTACGCAACAGCACCGTCGAACTGATCTTCCCGATAAAATAATCTTTATACACTCCGCAAATACCGTAAAAGCCTGTCAACCCCGTAGCCCTTATGAAGTTGGGGAACGCATACGAGAATGCCTCTTTCCTATCCTTGTCATAAAATCCGAAGTAAGTTACCTTATCGCACATATAGGTCGCATGCAGGATCCGTTCGGTCTCCAGCAGCCCAAAAGAATTTACATAGCCGGAGCGAAACAGATCGCCAGAGAAATCTCTCCCGCCTCTCCCTTTCTCCTTGACATACTCGATAGGAGGCATACTTTTATCTCCGAAGCGAACTTTATAAGCAGGCTCCAACATCCCGTCCTTCACTTTCCATACTTCGGGGGTAAAGGGGAAATGCGCATACCAATTCCCAGCAAAGGCATGCAACGTCTTGCTCCCATTGATCGTATGGCCGGACGTGAAATAAGCCGGTCCCAACAATGCGTCTTGCTCTCCTTTCCTGTCCGTGGCTTTCAGATAGAAGTTTTCCCTTTGCGGTGTCGCAAATCCCAAAGGATAATACCAAATCCAATTCTCCTTATCCAAAGGGGCGCAGTCCACAAAATAATCAGCTACATCTTGCGTGGATATATATTGATAGGTATCCAGATCATAACGCAATAAGGCCGTCCCACCAAAATCCACCAATGTCAAGATTCGCTCTTTCTCATCCACGAAAAAGTGAGTTAGATAAAGATACTCTTTCGGCCCTTGTCCCCGCAAGCCTACACGAGTAATAAAATTTCCTTGATCACTGAATACAAAAAGCGCATTTATCTCATCACTTCTATCGAATACAAAAATACGATCGTCCACCCAGCAAACCCGGTAGAGATCTTTTAACAGCACGCTATCCTTCGTCTCCAAAGGAATGAATCTGCATTCCAAATGTTCCTGCAAGCCAACCGTACAATCGTTTCCGAAATCCACCACGTCCCACTCTTCCGATCGATTCTCGCATGCGGTCAAAATGGAAGCCACACTTATCATCACTAAATAATATAGTTTTCTCATGTTTTTCATATTAGATTCAGACCGCTAATATACGTAACTTTTTGAAATACGCCAACTGCACAAGTTTTCCTAAGCGCACAATCGGAATTCACGAGAAGTACTACTTCCTTGGCCTATGAAGTATATCTCCTAGAGCACTTGAAGTATATATTCTACAAAGGAAGGAGTAGTACTGGGAAAAAGGCCTGTTGGGATATAACCCTAAAAACTTTCGATAATTAGAAGGGGATACAGTGCTTATTTTCCACATAGTTATTGTACATTTTTCCAAATGCATTTAAAACCTCATTATCTGTTTCCCAAAACACGTACGTGTTTTCACAAATTCTCGTACGTGTTTCCGGAAAAACACGTACATGTTTTTCCGGAAACATCATCAACTTTTTATCAATCTGATTATAAAGACATTATCAATACGTATATTTTAAATACTTACTGTATTTTTCACTATCAACAAAATACCTTATGGTTATGATTTTTGAAGCCCCAAGAAGGCTTTATTTACGAGCTTATCGACTTCCTTATACAGCCGTTGTATTTCCTTTGTATCCAATCCATTTTGCTCCCACTCCGTCTTATGAGCGTCGAATAAATCGAAAATCCGGTTCTCTACCGCACGAAGCTGTTGGATATAACCAGATTGGTCATCATTCCATAACAGTTGCCAATGCAAATACTTTTGGCCATTACCACGATGTATGGAGTAGACATTCTTCTGTAATTGAACAGAATACCAATCTAATAGGGCTGTTTTATAGGATGCGTCGTAAGTAACTAAAGCGCTTTGCTCCTTTCCCATTTTCACCCAAAGAGGAATAGCGACAGAGGTAGGAGGATATCCCAAGGCAGTCCACATCGTTGTCAATTCCGGATTCATGCCGGATCTCACGCCTTGGATTACGATAGAGGCCGTACTTTCCAGACGAGGGATGAAATCCTGCTCCACAAACCAACCCGTACGATTGTTCGGACTTTGTCCCTTGTCCATCAAATCGATATCCAGCAAGCTATTATAAAAAGAGCGGGAAGCCTGTTGAAAGATACGCTGAGGAGTAAATCCTCCGTCCCGCATTTCCTTAAAGATCTTTTTCGCGTTCTCATAACGTACATACCCTTTGCCTTCATCCGTACGCCCCTCGAAAGAGAAATTCGTATAAATCAAGTAACCTTCCGGCGCCAGATTCGGATCATTCGCGTCTTTCTTATAATATCGCTCATTATTCGTCTCATAATAAGCCGCGCCACCATAAGCATCGATCACTCCGAAATTAGCCTCCACACGCATCGGGCGAGGCAAGGTATCCAAGAAATGCTCGAAATCCTGCACCGTCTTACAGACTCTCAAGGCTTTTCGCATCAAGTTTCCCTCTTGATCCATCTCCTTTATATCATCGTCTTTCAAGTTATAAGAAGCCGTATTCATGATAGAGAAGCCCGTCTCATTGCTTCCGGTCCACACGGCTCCCTCCGGATCATCGCTATTTACCAGCCCCAGAAAACGATAGCCACCTTCGTCAAAATAACCGATATGGTTATACGGAGCGCCGGTATCCCGGTGTTTCCACATCAACGGACGCCCGTCGGGAGTAGCCTTTCCAGTGATTATAATGGAGGTACAAGCCTTGTCAACCACCGGAAAACAAAGACATAGAACGAATAAAAGAAGTAGTTTTTTCATATCATTTATTGATTTAATAAGATTTCTTATGAGGAGCGCCAAATTCCTTACAGCTGACCTCGTCTATATCTACCGTCCAAATCTTCACGTTACGGACCGCCGGATCGCTATAACGGAAAGTCTTATCGGAATATTGCTTCATGATAATATCCAAGGCTTCCACCTTCTTGTCGAAATCCTCTTCGTAAGCGACCTTTCCCCAAGCGATCACGCTCTTCGAACGCATACGGTAGCTACAAGCTACCTCCGGATGCTGGAAAACCAAGGCATGGTCAATACTAAACGTAATACAGACTTTCGGATTACGTTCCAATATAGAGATGCTTCGTCCATCCTGCGCCGAGTGTAAATAAATCACGCCATCCTTATAACCGAAATTCATCGGCAATACATAAGGCGTTCCATCTGTATCCGCCATGCCAACGAAGCAAACATCGCTCTGGCGGATAATCGATTCGATCTGTTCCTTGTCCGTGTGTATAAGTGTCTTCATATTCCTTTGTTTGATTCTTATCAAACACAAAATTATAAAAAAAATCCTCTTATATTTGTAACAGCTTCTCTACTTTCACCGTCTAAACTAAAAAATCAAATTAGAATGACAAAAAACACAATCTTCTCCTTTTTACAGGCTTGCGAAGCCACCGTGATCAAGACCGCCCAAAAATCATGGAAAGGAGCAACTATAGGAGCATTGGCTACTTTTACCTTATACCTCGTAATTATCAGCCTATCTTATCTGAAAATCGGAATATCGCCTATAGCGGATCTTAGTATCGCATTGATAACCGTGGGCATTCTATCAAGCCTGCTCGCCTTACTAAGCACATGGGGCTTTAAGATCATAAGATTATTCAATCCTTGGTTTGTCGGAATCTGTTTATCTACTTAATATATTAGTCGGATTTCTTCCTTATCCGGATACTAGCCGGATGTTTATCGGATTCGAACTGCTTTGTGGTGCTTTAATAGGATACTCTGTTTACATCGGTATCAAGAAGAAAGTATCAATCACATTGATATTGATCGTATTAGGGCTAAACACATGCGTTGTTTACTTCTTGGCTAATGAAGGATTTGATCATACGACCCCGGTCTCGGAAAATTATTGGAACCAAAAAGCCCCTACATTTAACGCTCCTGATCCTACCATCGAAGGAACCTATACAGTAAAAACATTGCTATATGGAAATGGGGATGATAAAAACAGGGATGAATACGCAAACTCATGCGATATAAAAACCTCCTCTGTAGATGCCACTCCCTTTTTCGACCAGACTTCCGGATTCGATAATTGGATAAGAGAAATCTTTTGGGGATTCGACGCCTCCAATTACCCGATCAACGGACGAGTATGGTATCCTGAGGGCCAAGGCCCTTTCCCGCTGGTTATATTCGTACACGGTAACCATCTTATGCAAGAATATTCAGACCCCGGCTACGAATATATCGCTACCTTATTAGCAAGCAAAGGGTACATCGCCGCCTCGATAGACGAGAATTTCCTAAACAGCAATTGGAGTGGGGATTATAGCCATAATGAGATATTCACGAGAGCTTGGCTAATCCTAAAGCATCTGGAATGCTGGAGAGAATGGAACCAACAAGAAGACAACCCCTTTTACCAAACGGTTGATATGGATAATATTGCGCTTGTCGGACATTCCAGAGGAGGGCAAGCCGCTCCTCTAGCGACCGTGATCAACAAGCAAAAAAGATATTACAAGGATGCCAATCAGGATTTCAACTTCAATTTCTCCATCAAAGGAATCGTAGAGATCGCTCCAACCGCATTTTATAGCATGCACAAAGATAAGCCTTTGGAGCTGGAGAATATCGATTATCTACTTTTACAGGGAGGGTATGATCAAGATGTGTTTTCCATGGCAGGAAGCCGAAAATATAACAACCTTCACTTCACGGATACGAATTTCCATTTCAAGTCCGTATTATATATCTATGCGGCCAATCATGGACAATTCAACACCGCATGGGGGCGGAAAGATATGCCCTTCCCTTATTCGGCACTCCTCAATCTGACCCCTTTAATGGACGGTGAGGGTCAACGCAAGATCGCCCAAACCTATATATCCGCATTTCTCGACGCCTCATTAAAAGGCAAGAAAGAAAATCTATCGATCTTAAAAGATTACCGCCTAGCGAAAGCTATCATTCCCAAAGGATATTATTTCAACCAATACGAAGACTCCGGTTTTAAATATATAGCCGATTACGAAGAAGATCTGGATGTAACTACAGCTACATTGAAAGACTGTAGCATTCATGGGCAAAACTTAAAAACGTGGAAAGAAGAAGCCTTAATACTGAAGGACGATGAGAGCACATCCCAATTAACCTCCGCTGTTTATCTGGGATGGGAGAAAAAGGATACGAATTCCCTCCAACAGGCCGAATATACGCTTCAAATAGATTCAGCGGCCTTAGCCTCTTTGGATATCAACACGGTAAAGAATCTGTTCTTCTTTATCGGGAATAACTCGGATACAATCGATGCGGTAGATTTCACGTTTGAATTAACGTTTGGCGAGACAAGCGTAAAAAAAGATTTCTCTTCATTCTATGTGCTTCCTCCGTTATTAAAACCAGAGCTAACGAAATGTAGTACTTTACTCTCGCTGGGAAAAGAGAAGGTTTCTGAGAAAGTACTGCAGTATGTAGAGATTCCGTTATCCTCCTTCAATCAAGGAGATAGCCTATCCATCGACCAACTGAAGGAAATCCGCTTTATCTTCAATAAAAAGGATAAAGGGGAAATCATTTTAGATAGAATCGGAATAAATTGATCCTTATTCGAAAAAAGTCCCTTATTTCTGCAACCCTTACAGATACTCGCTCGTCTATTAAGAAAAGAACCTAAAAAATTAAAGACGATGAAGACGAGAGTATCACTTTTTATATTCTGCATACAGATGATCGCGGTTTGCGGATTCGCCGCCGACCGACGTATCGATGGAAATGGAAATCCGGAAACCCGGGAGATAAAGATTAGCGATTACGACGAGATTACGTTCGTTGGCTCCGCTGATTTCGAGTATGAACAGTCGGATAAAGCACCTTATCTATCCGTAACGATCGATGAGAACTTATTTGATTACCTCGTGACCGAAGTAGATGGCGGTACGTTAAAGATCTATCCGAAATCTATCAAGAAAGGTTTTAATAATAACTCCTACGACTTGAGGCCGACCGTCTACAAGATAAAATCCAACTCCAAGGAACTAAAAGAGTTGAATACGGTAGGTTCCGGCAGTTTCATTATCAGCAAACCGACGAAAGTAAACCGGATGGAGATCAATATGGCCGGTAGTGGAAACGTTGAGTTGAGAGGCCCCGTAAAAGGTTATAAGCTCGAATGTAACATGGCCGGTAGCGGAAATATCATCGCCAAGGATATACAGCTGGACAACCTATCTTGCAGCCTCGCCAGCAGCGGGGAAATCGAGGTAATAGGAACCGTAGATCGTGCCTCATTCAATGTAGCGGGAAGTGGTGAGATTAAAGCCTTTGACTGCCAAGCACGTAAAGCAGAGTGTAATATCGCCAGCAGCGGCGAGATCAGCGTATATGCCACGCAAATCTTGGATGCTAATATCGTAGGTAGTGGCGAGATTCATTACAAAGGAGATCCGGAGATCAGTAAGTCTATCATGGGTTCCGGCTCGATCAACAAAGTCAAATAAACATTTAATACATACGAACGATGAAAACAAAATTAGTAGCGGTAATAGCCCTCATCTTTTGTGCCTTCATGGCAGAGGCTAGTAAAGTAGAAGGAAATGGGAATATAATTACGAAAGAGATATCGGTAGATAACTATAGCGAGATCGAACTGGGTGGAAATATCGAATATTCCGGCAATAATTTTTGGGGAAATAGAAGCAACAAGAAATTCCCGGTATTCAAATATACGCATGGACGAAGCGCTTCCTTGAAAATTACGATCGACGAGAATCTATTCCCACTCCTCTCGATCAAATCCAATAACGGACGGTTAGCTATCCGCATACAAGACGGGACCCGTATCAAACCGACCCAGTATGTAATCGAAGGAAGCTCGAAGACTCTGAAATACTTAAAGACTTCCGGCCCGATGGATTTTGAGGCGCAGAACGCTTTTTCCGAGGATCAACTGGAAATCAAGATTTCCGGCTCCAGCGACGTAAAGTTCCCACATAACGTGAAATTACGATTAGGTGAGTTCTCGGTATCCGGCTCCGGCGATCTGGTTTTTGAAGATTTGGACTGCAAGAATCTTACCAGCAAGGTTTCAGGCTCCGGAGACATCACCTTGAAAGGTAAGGCGGACGAAGCCCGCTATTCCGTATCTGGTAGTGGAGATATAAAAGCATACGACTTATCTGTCAATGATTTGAGTTGCTCGGTAAGCGGTAGCGGAGATGCCCGTGTTTATGCCAAAGATAACATGAACCTATCGGTTTCGGGCAGTGGAGACATCCGCTATAAAGGCCCGGCGAACGTGAATAAATCAAAGTCCGGCTCTGGATCCATTCAAGGCGCAAATTGATCGAACACACACATTTTTTTCAATACACACATTATCAAATTTAAAAAAGCTACTAGATGTGATATCCGGTAGCTTTTTCTTGCTATTTTTGTAACCAACTCTTTATTTATAGAGTCTAAATTAAAAAGTAGAATCACAAAAACGATACTTATGAAAACAAAGGCTATCTTATTAATGGTATTTTTCCTAGGATGGGTCACTACCGGTTGGGCCGCAGATCATGTAAAAGGCGATGGTAAATTGACCTCGAAAAAGATTTCTGTCGCCGATTATAACGAGATTAAGGTGGATGGCGTAATTGATTTCAATTACGAGCAGTCTGACGCTCCCGCTACCGTGGAGGTTACCGTAGACCAGAATCTTCATCCCTATGTCAATATCGAGGTGAAGGATCGTGTCTTAACCATCGCTTTCAAAGGAGCGAAGGTAGATCATTTCACGAAGTTTATCGTAAAGACGAATTCTAAATGGCTTGCCGCCGCAAAAGTTTCCGGAAATGCCAACTTCATGGTAAACAGTCCGCTTACCGGAGACGAGACCGTTATTAAGGCGAACGCCAATAGCTTGGTGCAACTGAAAGAGACAGTTACGGTCGGTAAACTGGATTTGAATGTATCCGGTAGCGCAAATATGGTTGTCAATCATCTGGAAGCCGACAAGATCGAATGTGATATCGATGGCTCCGGCTCTATAACGATCAAGAAAGGTAACGCGAAAGAAGGAGACTACAGTATCGTCAGCAGTGGTGATATACACGCTTTTGGGTTAGCGGTTCCTCAGCTAAGTTGCAAAGTAACAGGCAATGGCTTAGCGGAAGTACATGCTACCGATAATTTAAAGGCCAACGTAATCGGTAAAGGAAATATCCGTTATAAAGGCCCGACAGCAGTTCAACAGAGAATAATCGGTAAAGGTACCGTAGAAGAAGTAAAAGAATGAAAACAAGAATTATATACCTATGTCTGCTGGTGATCTTTTCTACGACAGGCTGTATCCCTACACAAACCATAAAAGGAGACGGCAATATCACCACGGAAAACATCCCGGTTTCCGAGTATGACTGTCTTGAGTTAGAGGGAGGAGGCATGGTCGTGAATTACACGCAATCCGAAGCTCCTGAAGGTTTGGAAATAAAGACAGACCGGAATATCTTCGAGAAATATGAGTTTAATGTAGAGAACCATAAGCTTAAGATCCGTCCGAAAAAAGAATTCAGGAAACATACGAATTTCCGTCCGACCGAGTTCATGGTTACGGCCAACTCCCGCAATCTAAAGAAACTAGCGGCGGCAGGCAGTACCCATGTAAATATAAATTCCCCTCTACAAGCCGAGGAGTTCGAGGCAGGATTAGCCGGTAGCGGGATTATCCAATTCCACGACACGGCCTCTTTTACAAACCTAAAGATAGAGATCGCCGGTAGCGGAGATTTCGTTGGCCATAAAGTGTATTGTGAGGAATTAAACGGGGATATGGCCGGGTCTAACACGATCGTTCTAGGGGGAACCGTAGGCATAGCTGAATTCTCGATCGCCGGTAGCGGTACAGTACGTGCTTTCGATTGTACCATGGATGAGCTTGAGTGCAAGATTGCCGGTAGTGGAGACATAGAAGCCTCTGTCGTAAACAAAATCAAGGCAGAGATAGCCGGTAGCGGTTCCGTAAAATACAAAGGAGATCCCCAAGATATCCAAAAAAAGGTAATGGGCTCCGGTAAGATCGAGAAGGTGGAGTGATTCTTACAACCACCCCTCCTTTTTATACCATTCGATACTTTCTTCCAAGCCTTTACGTAAAGGATAGGCCGGGATAAAACCTAAATCATCTTGAAGAGGCGTGACATCGCAAATCCAGTTACGCTGCTTCAAGATGATGTATTTATCACTATTTAGCGTCATACTTTTCTTCAACAACTTACCGATCCATTCTGAACAGTGGCAAGCGATACGCACCAATCCCAGCGGTATACGGGCATGCAATACCCGCTTCTTTCCTAAGATATCTTGTATCATACGGGCAAAAGACTCATCCGTGTAGACATCTCCGTCGGCTACAAAATAATGCCGGTTCTCTATCTCCTCTTTCTCAAGGGAAAGGAAGGCCACGGTCGCTAAATCTTTTACATAGATAAACGTGATTCGTTGGGGAATAGCGCCTACGGCGAAATCGAGTCCCGACTTTACGCTTTGTATTTCCATGAAATAATCCTTCTCACCCGGCCCGTATACTCCTGTAGGCCGCAAGATCACGTAAGGAAAATAGGTTTGTTTACGGATGTAGTTCTCCGCCTCTAGCTTACTTTGGCCATAAGCCGTGTCCGGCCGCTGCGGATCGTCCAAGCGTATCGGGCGGAAAGTCTTCTCGTCGCCTCGCCCATAGCTGCTTAGGCTGCTCATCAAGAGGAATTTCTTCGGTTTGCAACCGGCGGCGGCTAAAGCCTCGATAAATCGATGCGTATTCTCGGCGTTCACACGGAAAAAGTTTCGCTTATCCAATGTCTTCGTCAACCCGGCGTTATGGATCACATAATCCCATGCCCCATACTCACGGGCAAAGTCTGAGAGTTGAGCCGTAAGCGCTTCCTGATCACCATATTTCAAGTCGATGAAATGAATCCGCTTATCTTGCAGATGCGCTTTACTGCTACCCGCACGGATACCCGCCCACGACTCATAGCCACGGCGAAGCGCCTCCTCTACCAAGAAACCGCCGATAAAACCACTCGCTCCGGTTATCAATATCTTTCTGTCCTTCATTTTTCTTTCATATAAAATGTATAATAATACCACAACAACCCGATCCAATTCAAGAACAGGATCGTCAGCATCCAAAGAATCTTTTGTTTCTTACTGATGAAAGGGTTTTGCGATACGGCCTTACATCCGAACAGGATTACGGCAATACCTACGATATAACCGATCTCCGGCAAGCTTATCCAGCAAATGATTTGTGGTATCATAAAAATAGAGTTATTCGTGAAAAAGAATTATTCGTGTTGGTGTTTCTTCAAGACTCGGTGCGGCAAGTCACCATGCCCCACCAACTCGATCGGACAAGCGTATTTCTCGCCCAACCATTCCTCGGAGACATTCGCTCCCGGGTGATAATGCAAAGTCTCGTTTACACAAGCGATATTTTTCACCATCGTCAGAACCGTACCGATATCATGGGAAACCAAGATGATAGCGCTCTCTTTATTGATCTCTTCCAAGAGCTGATAAAAACGAGACTCGAATCGTTTATCCACATACGAATTAGGCTCATCCAAGATCAATACCTGCGGACGGGAGACAATAGAACGCCCCAATAAGACCCGCTGCAACTGGCCGCCGGAAAGCTCACCGATGGCCCTGCCCGCCAACTCCTCCAATCCCATCTGTACGATCACCTCGTCTACACGCTCTCTCTGGGATCTATTGAATGGACGGAACAAGGGTTTCTCTGCGGATAAACCGGAAGAGATCACTTCCCGTACCGAGATCGGAAACTTCTTATCGATCTGGCTCATTTGGGGTAGATAACCGATCTTCAAAGAAGGAACCTCTACATTTTCATCGTAAAAACGAATCGTTCCGGAAATAGGAGGCAATAGACCTAATATCACCTTTAAAAGCGTCGTTTTTCCGCCGCCATTCGGTCCGATAATTCCCAAGAAATCATTTTTCCACACATCCAGCGTTACGTTACGTAAGGCGATCTTATTACCGTATCCGGCGGTAACCTCTCTCAACTCAATCAGCTTGTCCATCGGCTAACGATTTTGCGATATGAATCATTTCCTTACTCCAATCGTAATCCAGCGGATTAATCGGGATCAGACGGCAACCTGTTTCTTTAGCGATCAACTCGGCGTTCTTCTGGTCAAACTCCCGTTGGATAAACACGACTTTCGCATTATGTTCCCGTGCAGTCTCGACCAGTTCCTTTAATTGTGCGGGAGACGGTTCTTTTCCGTCCATCTCGATGCAAAGCTGGGTCAAGCCATATTCGTTAGCCAAATAGGTCAGGGCCGGATGGTAAATAATAAATGTCTTATTGTCAAGAGAATGTAACAAACCGGAAACGGTCTTTTCCGTTTCTCCGATTTCTTTCGTCAGTTGTTCATAATTCGCTTGGTAATATTCCTTATTCTCCGGGTCCAAAGACACAAAGGCATCCAAAGTGTTCTTGGCGATCACCTTCGCTCCAGAGATAGAGCTCCACGTATGCGGATCGACGCCTCCGGGATGATGATGGTGGTGGTGATCATGTTCCTCTTCTTCCTCGGGGCTTTTAAGTAAATCAATTCCTTCGGACAGGTCAAAAACCTTGAGTCCCGGATTATTATTCCGGATATTATCCATCCAAGCCTGTTCGAACCCGATCGATCCGATCCTTAAATAGCCTTGGCTTTTACCCACCTGCACCATTTGCTGCGGTGTAGGATCATACGTCTCCGGACTTTGCCCTGCCGGAACCACACAATTAATCTTAAATTTATCTCCGGCTATCTTCTCCGCGAAATACCGTTGCGGCTCAATCGTCACGGAAACGATCCTCTCATCTGTCCGCTTATCGCCGCAGGCCATAAGTATCAAAACGAAAAGAGCCGATATCAATACTTTAAATTCTTTCATACCACATATATATTTTCGCAAAGGTAACGAATATCGGGTAATAAGGCAGCAAGGAGACGATTCAAAGTTATCAGGAACTAGCTTGACAACTTCCCCGGACAAGGCATTTGCGTAAACTATGTTTTACGAACATATAGCCATCGGTAAATGAATAGGAACAGTTAAACCGGTCCAGAAAAGCCGGGATTTGGACGACATCAGTTTCTTTATGATACGTACAGATCGCGAAATCCAAGTGATCCGCTTTCGCGAATAATTCCATACAGCCCTGTAAAGCCATACATTCCGCACCTTCTATATCCATTTTTAAGAAGATATCTTTTCGAGACTTGTCTTTCAAGAAATTATCCAAAGCAGCATTAACGTCATCGTCATGATCGCTAATATATTTCTTTACGATCATCGTTTTCTCTTTCCACGGCTCAAAAGTAGCCTGAAGCGCCTCGATCCATTTATCCTCATATTCAAAAAGATAAACAAAACGGGTAACCTCGATGGTATCCAGAGCGGTAAATCCCTCAGCGGAACCAATATCCAAGAGTGTCTTTCCTCTAAATTCTTCCATGGAATCCGCATAATGATGGGGATGCCTCACGTCTTGCTCGATCAACAAAGCCCGATAACATTTCTCGATCTTAGGTATGCCATACCTTCTTGGAAAATATAATCGTTTACTTCCCCGGTGCATCACATAAGGCAATTCTTTCTCCTTATCCCACAGAACGGCAATCGACATCTCCAGATATTCCGCAGCGAAATCATAAGGATAACGTGTATATCCTCTTTTTCGAAAATAATCATAATACGCTAATTTAGGAGAAGAGGGCTCAAACACCTTGGTATAGTAAAAAGGTAACGTCCCATATAATATGCTTTTCAACTTCATCATCGAACCGGTAAACATTTCATCTAGTTTTTAATAGGGCGTAATATACGAGAAATATCTTAATATACATAACAAATCCCCGTATTACAACCGATAAGTAATAATACGGGGATTTATAGGGAAAAAATAGGCTACTCTATTTTTACTCGGCCAGCCATTTATTCATCTGTGTAAGGATCCGCTCCTTCATATCCTCCGGCATATTGCCGATACGGGCACGATGGCTACCTCGGGGCTGGATATAGATTTGCTCGTTCTTCTTGCCTTTGAAAGCGGGAACCATGGCCGCGCTCCACGGGTCGATCTCGCCATAGATGAAGATCATTTTCGGATCGTTGTCTTTCAAGAAGTTATAGATCTTATGGTACAGAGCCGGACGGAAGTCTACTTTATCGACCAGCTCCCCGGGAAGCATGATACGGTTCAAGTATCCGTGGGCACTATCGATCGTAAGGTATTTCTTGAAAGGTTTTACGTCATAGCCATAATAACCGAGCTCACGGGCGGCTTGTACGAAGAAAGAGATATTCGGCTGGTTCTCGGCGAAATAATCAGGACCGCTGATTTCCATCAAATGATCGAAGAGCGCCTGATCGTCGGCAGACTTGGAAGGGATCGTACTTACCGAAGTTCCCCACTGCCAAAGAGCGAATGAATATTCCAGTACGCAATAATCCAATACCTCGGGCATCGGGATACGGAATGTCAGGTTTTTATTCTTACAATAGCTCTCCAATAAAGGAAGCATATCGGACTTACGCTTCAAGACTTCCAATTGAAAATCCTGTATCCTCTCGCGTTCCGCTTTCGTACCTACCTTACGTAAGAAAGGTTCGTGGCGGCCATCCTCTACACCTTTACATAACGGACCGACATAAGGAACGGAGAAATCCACGTCGTCCGGGAAAAAAGCACGGTAAAGCATTGTAGTCTGCCCCCCCTTACTGATACCGGTACTGATCCATTTTTCCGGATAGATCTGCTTGAATGTATTGCGGACGTTATGTAAATCGTACGCAGAGTTCTCGGCGGTCAGATAATCCCAGTTTTTAGGTTCCGGCGTCGACTCCAAGAAATAACGGTACTCCACGAATACTAAGTTCGCGTTCAATAGTTTAGATAGTTCTTCTTGATATTTCGGATTGAGCGCATAAGCCGCTCCATATCCTTCGGTCACGATAATGGTAGGACGATCATAACCTACATGGCCTACGATAACCCGTTGCGTAAATGTTCCGGCGGCGGGGTCTTTCGGATCGACCTGCTGTGTAATACGTACTACATATTTCTCCGGATAATGATCGGATTGAAGTTTTTCAATGCCACTAATTCCTTTTAGGGCGGCAAGCTTCTCTTGTAAATCTCCGGGAGCGGCCATTACCGTCATCACCGACAGGAAGAAAAGAAGCAAGAAGTTAAATGTTCTTCTCATGGTAATTTAGTCTTTTAGATATTGTATTGTTCGTAATAATCCCTCATATTTGGCGCGTTTCACCGCCGAATGCGCAAAGATACGATTATAATCCTCACGGCTCAATGCCTTGAAGTCGTCTTTTTTAAGAGAGAGCAAAGAAGGGGTGGGATGAAAGGCTGCTACTGCCGTAGGCATAGCGAAGCGGTTCCAAGGACAAACGGCTTGGCAGGTGTCGCATCCATAGACGCGGTTACCTAAAAGGACGGCTTGCTCAACAGGGATTTCTCCACGATGCTCGATCGTAAGATAAGAGATACATTTACGGGCATTCAAACGTTTCGGCCCTTCCAAGGCTCCGGTAGGACAAGCGTTCAAACAGCGGATGCAGGAACCGCAGTGATTCTTTTTGGGGGAATCATAGGTATCGACTACCAAAGTTGTCACGATCTCCCCAAGGAAAAAGAAAGAGCCTTTGCCCGGGATGATTAGATTCGTATTCTTTCCGATCCATCCCAAACCGGCTTTCCAAGCCCAATAACGCTCTAACAGAGGGGCGGAGTCCGTGAATACACGGGCCTCATTGTTAGAGGGATGATGCTCGGTTATCGCTTTCCATAATTGGCGAAGTTTATCCTTTACGACCCCGTGATAATCTTCTCCGTACGCATAATACGAGATATAAGGTTCCGCCGGATTCCGGAGAACTTTCGGATAATAATTCAAGGCTACTGAGATAACTGATTTGGCACCTTCCACCAAGCCATCCGGATTGAGACGAATTTCCCGATGATTCTCCATGTATTTCATTCCAGCATGGTAGCCTTCCGCGATCCATTGGTCAAAATAAGCCTCCTCGCTCCCGGCCTTCGCTACTTCAGCGATACCGCAAGCGGAAAAGCCTAATTCCATAGCTTTATCTTTTATAAACTGGGAGATACCCATTATTCAAAAACTTTAAACTCGTAGCCTTCCTTTAAGAGCCATTCGACAGCCCGGGGCATTGCCTCACGCATATTGCGCTCGGCTTTCAAGGAATCGTGGAAGACGATAACGGAACCATTACGGGTATAGTTCTTTACCACGTTAAAGACACCATTCGGAGTCATATGCGGGCTATAATCGCGGGTGACCACATCCCACATCACGATATGATAATGGCGGCGAAGCCATACTACCTGCGGAAAACGCATATGCCCATGAGGAGGCCGAAATAAATTGCTGGGAATATATTCGGCTGCCTTCTCCACATTCGCCAAATAATTCTTCGTCCAGAACTTGATACCTTGGATATGGTTGAACGTATGGTTACCGACACGGTGCCCACGATCTATCACCATCTGGAAGACCTCGGGATGCTTACGTACATTATCCCCTACCATAAAAAAGGTAGCCTTGATCCCATACGTATCCAATATATCTAAAACCCAAGGGGTAACCTCGGGAATCGGGCCGTCGTCGAAGGTGAGATACACACACTTCTTCTCTGCCGGTATTCGCCAAGTTACCCCCGGGAACAGTGCCCTGTAAAACCAAGGCGGTTGTTCTATAAACATACTTTGTTAGTCTTTTGCCACTGATCCGTACGCCATACGGTAATTATCAAATTCCTCTTGATAAGGCTTAGCGAACTCCGGATTGTATTGTTTGCTCACACGCAATACCTCTTGGAGAACCGCCAAGTTATGACCTAAATCACTCTCGACAGATGATAATTGCCCCGGACGCAAACGGAAATACCAGTTTATACTGCGCAACGCATTGTCCGCTATACCTTTATAAACCATCTCCGCCTTCTCCTTCTGGCCCAACTCGTAATACAGCTCACCTAAAGAAAGAGCGCTATAATCCAACGGAACATTCTCGGGAGGCAATACTTCCATCGCCTTATCCAATACGTTCAGTGCCTTCTCATTCTTACCTTCCGCAACCAAAGCGGCAGCCAGCTTGCTGAACAATGCGATACGATAGCTCTTGCACATCCGCATTACATTCTCATCCAAGTACACACCCGGCGTATTGACACCACCCCATTTGAACTTATTCATCACGTTGTCATACATCTTCTCCGTATTGATCGAACGAACAGTTCCCTGTGTCTCCATCGGAACGATCTGATAAGCCATACCGGTCTGCTGGAAGTACGGATCCAATTTCACGAACTGATCCGGGCTTACGGTAATCGCGTAATAGATCGGACGGTTCCAGTCATTCGTCTGCAACATATCCAAGATAATCAACTCTTGCTTACCCAAGACATCCTTGCCTTTCAAGTCAATCTTCATCTCTTTCTGCAAATACGGCAAGTTAGCGGTATCGATCACGCCGGCAGCCATAACCGCGGCGGAATCTACCCCCATCGTCAATGTCTGCGCAGGAATATAATCTAATTCTTGATTGATACCCGGGATCTTCTTAAACTTCGGATCGTTACTACGAACGAAATCAAGAGCGGTCTTCAGATCGATCGATTTATCCGTCATCGGGAATACATAAGCGGCATCACGAGTACCTTGCACATAATCCTCCGGTTGCCAAGAGATTGGAAGCGGATCGGATTCGTATGCTTGCTTCTTCATTTGGTTGATATACCAGTCGGTTTGCAAATAGCTCGTATTACATACACGTACATCCGTACGGATACCTTCCACCTCCTGTGCGTACCACAACGGGAACGTGTCATTATCACCATTCGTAAATATAACAGCGTTCGGCTCGCAAGATTCCAAATAGTTCGCACCAAAATCACGGCAAACATAACGGTTCGAGCGATCATGGTCGTCCCAGTTCTGCGCACCCATCTGGATAGGAACCAACAAGCACAGTACCGTAGCGACAGAACCCGCTATCACCGGAGATAACTTGCCATACTTCTGCAATCCTTTCGCCAAGGCCGCCACACCGAAACCGATCCATATACAGAACGCATAGAATGATCCGGCATACGCATAGTCTCGCTCACGAGGTTGATACGGCGTCTGGTTCAAGTAAAGCACGATCGCGATACCCGTCATAAAGAACAAGAAGAACGTGATCCAGAATCCCTGAATGCCCTTCTTTCCGGCATAAGCTTGGAATAGAAGCCCCAAGATACCCAATAGAAGCGGTAACATATAATATACGTTATGCCCCTTATTGTTGATAATATCGAACGGCATATCCTCTTGCGGGCCCACTAAAGCCTCATCAATAAACGGAATACCGGTTATCCAGTTACCATTCGAGACCTCACCGTTACCTTGTATATCGTTCTGCCGTCCGGAGAAGTTCCACATGAAATAACGCCAGTACATGAAATTCAGCTGATAAGCGAAGAAATAACGCAAATTCTCGGCAAATGTAGGTTTCATCACCGTCACCATCTCACCGCAACGGTTGAACTTCACCGGTGTACCTTTCACTTGTGCCCACTCCTTATAAGCAGCCACATGACGTCCGTCGCTACTATACATACGGGGGAAAAGCATACTCAACTCATCCACGTATTCGTATTCCGTATCGTAACGAGAGATATAATAATGATCCTTCTCGTTTTTATCTTTCTTAATGACACGGCTCCAAGTCGGCTCACCCTCTTTCGATACAGGTACGCAAGTACCGCCTTGGTTCTCACGCTTCACCTCAGAGACATAGGTCTGACCGTAGATCAACGGAGTCTTACCGTATTGCTCGCGAGCCAAATAAGTACGCAAGGTAAAGATATCTTGCGGAGCGTTTTGGTTCATAGGCGTATCGGCTGTCGCACGGATCAATGTCAAGGCATAGGATGAATAACCCACTACGATTACCATCAAGCAGACCAAGATCGTATTCAGCATCTTGATATTTACCTTCTTGCTCATGAACAAATAAGCCGTCAAGGCCGCCGTGAGGATCACGGCGATCACGTAACCACTACCGATAAACGGAATACCCAACAATACGATCGAGAGGATAAAGGATATCTTCATCCGCACCGGATGGATCTCGTCTTGCATCGTCTCCCAGATCGCCCAGATCAAGGAAGCCGCCAAGATAATCACGAACGCATATACACCCGAGTTATACGGCATACCGAACGTATTGACAAACAACAGCTCGAAATAACCGCAAACCTCAACCAAGCCTTGTACGACACCATACATCATCAAGCCCACGATAGCGAACGACACCAATAAAGCGATCAGCGTACCCTTCATCGTAGGATTCGGGAATTTCTTATAATAATATACCAGCACGATAGCCGGGATACACAATAAGTTCAGCAAATGGACACCGATACTCAGACCCATCAAATAAGCGATCAGCACGATCCAACGATCAGCATGCGGACGATCGGCGGCTTCTTCCCATTTCAGGATCAACCAGAATACCACGGCGGTAAACAAGGAAGAATAAGCATATACCTCGCCCTCCACGGCGCTAAACCAGAATGTATCGCTAAACGTATAAGCCAAAGAACCTACCAAACCGCAACCCATGATCGTAATCATCTGTCCCAGAGACATCGTCTTATCGTCTTCCACGATAATCTTACGAGCCAAATGAGTAATACTCCAGAAAAGGAATAAGATCGTCAGGCCGCTAAAGAGGGCGGACATCGTATTGACCATCACCGCCACCTTGGAAGGGTCCGAGGCGAACTGCGTAAATAAATTGGCTGTTAACATGAAGAAAGGAGCTCCGGGCGGATGGCCTACTTCCAATTTGTATGCCGAAGAGATAAACTCACCACAATCCCAGAAACTGGCGGTGGGTTCCATTGTCATCAGATAAACGGTAGAAGCGATCAAAAAAACGACCCACCCCAACACGTTGTTGATTAGTTTGTACTTTCCCATACTTTGTATAAGTGTGATAATTAATTGTTTCTACTTGCATACCCACACGGGCAGTCGGCCGCAAAGGTAATCATTTACGTTTAATACCTAACGTTCCATTCCCCTATAAATTATATAGAATAGATTAGAATTATATTAAACAAACCTTATCACTCAAGTGTTAATAGAATAGTTGAGTATTAAAATTATAGGGAGATGAAAGAAAATTATGAACTAATTGATAATGAAGAACGCCACCAATATGAATTTCATATAGAGCGATACGTTCCCAGAATAGAGTATATAAAAAATAAGGATGGGGTAATTTATCTCACCCACACTGAGGTTCCCATGGAGCTTGGAGGTAAAGGAATTGGTAGCCAATTGGTGGAGAAAGTGCTCTTGGATATCGAAAAGAAAGACTTACGTCTCGTCCCGTTATGTCCGTTCGTAGCTGGATATATCCAGAAGCATCCGGATTGGAAACGCATCGTAATGAGAGGCATACATGTTTAATATTTATAACAAAATTATATGGGAAAGAAGATCGAATATACGAATGGTGAACTCACCATTATCTGGCAACCGGAGTTATGTCAACATGCCGGTATCTGTGTAAAGACTCTTCCCGGTGTCTATAAGCCGAAGGAGAGACCCTGGATACAGATAGAGAACGCGACAACCGCGGAATTAATTGCCCAAATCAAGCAATGTCCGTCTGGCGCGTTGACATACCGAATGAATAAAGAGGTGAAATGAGGCCCCCCCGCCTGTCTCATCTTGATAGAAAGGAGTATTCCGTATCGGATACTCCTTTTTTCGCCATAAGGACCTCTTTCTATGATTTTTTGCTAGTTTTGTGATCTAGATTCACTATCAATGAAACAAATATGATAAAAAGACATTCTATCTTAACGGCAATCCTGCTTTGTTTCGTCGCTTTCACACAAGTGATGGCACAAGAGATACAGGAACCCGAACCGCTTCCGATCGACCCAAAGGTTCGATACGGGAAATTGAGTAACGGATTGACCTACTACATCCGTCACAACGATCAGCCCAAAGACCGGGCAGACTTTTACATCGCCCAAAACGTAGGCTCCATCTTAGAGGAAGACAATCAACGAGGTTTGGCTCACTTCTTGGAACATATGGCTTTCGACGGCAGTAGGAACTTCCCGAATAACGGGATGGACGAATATATCGAGAGTGTAGGTATGCGCAGCGGGGAAAACTTCAACGCCTATACCTCCTTTGATGAGACCGTCTACATGATTACCAACGCCCCTGTCAACAAAAGCGGCGTGGTTGATTCTTGCTTATTGATCCTTCACGATTGGTCCGGGTTCCTAGCCTTGACCGACTCGGCTATCCAGAAAGAACGTGGGGTCATCCGTGAGGAATGGCGTACCCGACAGGATGCCCAGACTCGTCTATGGGAGCAGCAACTACCCAAGATGTACCCGGGAAGCCGTTACGCGAACCGGATGCCGATCGGTTCGATCGACGTGATCGAGAACTTCAAGCCGGACGAGTTGCGGGCTTACTACAAAAAATGGTATCGTCCGGACTTGCAAGCGATTATCGTCGTGGGAGACGTAAATGTAGATCAAGTGGAGGCAACGATCAAAAAGATGTTCGCCGATGTCCCTACCCCGGTCAACCCGGCAAAACGGGAACAAGTATCGGTTCCCGACAATGATCTACCTCTGATCTCGATCGCCAAAGACAAGGAGGCATCCAATACGATCCTTTATATCTTCTATAAACACGATAAATTGCCCAACGACTTGAATCGTACGATTGCCGGATTGGTAAAGGACTATATCCAGCAAATATGCGCGTCGATCATGGACGAACGTTTCGATGACATCTTGCATCAAGCGAATCCTCCGTTTATCTATGCGGAAGCCTACGACGATGATAATTTCATGATCGCGAAGAGCAAAGGAGCATGGACCGTAGCCGCTCTTGCCAAGGAAGGCGAGATCGACTCCACACTGACCACGCTTGTCAAAGAGACTCAACGGGTAAAACAATATGGCTTTACGCCATCCGAGTATGAACGGGCACGCATCAACGTGTTGAAACAATACGAGTCCGCTTACAACGAGCGGAATAACCAAAAGAACGACGCTTATGTCCGTGAATACGTGAACCATTTCACCAACGGCGGTTATATCCCGGGTATTGAGATGGAATACACGCTATTGAACCAGATCGCCCAGAATATCCCGGTAGAGCAAGTCAACCAATATATCCAAGATATGATCGGAGAGGATAATATCGTGATCGGGTTAACCGGACCGGATAAAGAAGGTATAAAATATCCGACCGAGGAGAATCTGCTCCGTACATTCCTCAAAGCGCGACAGATGCCGGTAGAGCCTTATAAGGAAACAGTCTCCAACGAGCCTTTAGTCCCGACCTTGCCGACCCCGGGCCAGATCACGGAGACAAAGACCGGCCAGCCCTTCGGAGCGACGGTATTTACCTTAAGCAATGGTATCAAGGTGGTATTGAAGCCTACCGAATTCAAGAAGGACGAGATCATCATGACCGCTACCAGCCCGGGAGGAAGCACTTTATTCGGCACGAAGGATATTGATAACTTAAAAGTTTTCAATGACGTGATCGAGATAGGTGGATTGGGCAATTTCTCCGCCACGGATCTAAGTAAGCGTCTGGCCGGAAAGAAGGTATCTTGCGCCCTATCGCTCAGTCAAGATAGTGAGAACGTGAACGGAATGGCCGCTCCTTCCGATTTGCGAACCTTATTCGAGTTAATTTACCTTAGCTTCACGGCTCCCCGCATGGACGAGGAGGCCTACGCATCTTTCGAGACACGGACAAAAGCGCAATTGCAGAATATGGAGTTAAATCCGATGGTCGCTTTCAGCGACTCTTTGTCTAAAGCGGTTTACGGAGATAATCCTCGTGCGTCACGTCTTCGTCCACAAGATTTCGAACATATCAGTTATCCTCGTATCATGGAGATGCGCAAGGAACGCTTCTCGGATGCTTCCGGTTTCGTATTCACGTTTGTAGGTAATATCCAGATTGATAGTATCCGTCCGTATATAGAGCAGTATTTAGCGACATTGCCATCTCAAGGAAAAATTGAGAAGGGAAATCCGGCGGAGGTTCCATCGATGCGTAAGGGAGACTATATGAATCGATTCAACCGCTCCATGGAAATCCCGAAAGTAACGGTAGCCAACCTCTATACCGGACAGATGGAGTACAATCTGGAGAATATCATCACCGCTACCGCATTGAAACAAGTTATGGACTTGGTATATTACGAGAAGGTACGCGAGAAAGAAGGAGGAACGTATGGCGTCGGTGTATCCGCTAGAATCTCACCTTTCCCGGAAGGAAGAACGACATTACAGATATTCTTCGATACGGACCCGGCTAAGTGGGAGCAGATGAACACAATTGTCCGCAATGAGTTGAAACGGCTTTCCGAGGTAGGCCCTCGTCAAGAAGATTTCAAGAAAACACAGGATAACCTGCTGAAACGTCATGCGGAAGTCTTGCAGGAGAACAGCTATTGGTTGAACGTATTGGATGATTATTATTATAAAGGATTTGATACCGATACGGATTATGAGTCGATTGTTAAGGCGCTGACTCCCGAGAAGATAAAGGCATTCGCCCAAAAGCTTTTGGGACAGGGTAACCGGGTAGAAGTTATCATGCAACCCTAGTTACTATTTTGAGGGGATGAGACGGGGCGTGCCCCGTCTCTACTTTGATTTCTTTAGTTTAAAATGATCGAATCCTTCCCCATAAACCCCGATTACGGCGCTTTGGGATACAAAGGCGGTCGGATCAATATCATTAATGATACGGAAAATCGTAGTGGATTGCCGTTTTTTAGCGAGCACGAACATCATCTTCTGTTCTTGCCCCGTATATAACCCGGTAGCATCGATCACCGTAACCCCTCGGTGCAACGCATTAATCTCCTTACCAATCTCTTGATACTTCTTCGAGATGATAAAGAATTGCACGGACTGGCGGGCACTGTTCACGATCTGATCCAGCACGAAACTACAAACATATAACGTTACGAAACCATATACCACTTTCTCCCAATCCTTTAGCACGAAATAACTGGAGGTGATAATAATCATATCGCAGATCATCATGACCCGTCCCAGCGTTATATCCCGGTATTTATTGATGATAGCGGCAATAATATCCGTTCCACCCGTACTACCGTTCGAGGAGAAAGCGATACCGATACCACTTCCGCAGAAAGAGGCTCCCAGCACACATGCCATAAACGGTTGATCTTGTAATAAATGCATATCGGCCGTCAACTTCTGGATCAGCGACAGGAAGAAAGTAAGCGTAAACACGGCGAAGATCGTCTTGATACTGAACTTAAAACCTAATATTTTCAAGGCAAGCATCAGCAAGACGGCATTAATGAGGAAGTAAGTGTACTGAACAGGAAATCCCGTAGCCCAGAAAACAATGGAAGCGATACCCGGCACTCCACCTGTCGTAATGTCATTCGGCAAAAGGAAAACGGTCCATCCGATACCGTAAAGGATCATCCCAAGAGCGATCATTAAATAGTCCCGTGTCTCCCGAAGCAGGACTTGTCTGGATAAGGAAGAAATTGATAAAGTAGATTTCATCTCATTTGTTTATTTTTAGCGGGCGCAAAGGTAATGAAAGTTATTGATAGGAAATGCTTCACCTTATATTTAGCCGGAAATATAATGGTTCACTTTCCCCTATTTACAGAGACGTAAGCAAAAGCCAAGGAATGTTAACTATTTATCAGTAATAATCCCTTTTATATAACATCACCTTTATTTAGAAAAGCTCTATAAACGAGAACATGAAGGAGAAAGCAGGCATTTATACGCCTTTTCCACACAAAAAGACCCGTTTTTCGATAAGAATACCCTCGTTAGATTACACATATAGTCCCGTTCACCCACGCCTGTACAGGCGTAAACCCACACATATAGTCACGATAGGCTACACATATGGTCATAATGGGCGATATGACTACCTTATAATGGGCATTGTTGCCCCCTAACGACTGGACCATAAGGCATAAGATATGAGATAGGATGAATTAATTTCGCTAGAATAAAAGGCCGTTTTCCAACAAGTCACTAGCGGATAGACGATTGCTGTTTTTTTCTTTCGTTTTTAGGAGGCGAGACGTACTTTGGCCCGAAATAATCGATTCTCAAGGACTTCAGTTTACAAATTGTCACATTGATATTCTAACCGGAACACGCATAAGCCCTTTCATCCAATTGTAGAGACGGGGCGTGCCCCGTCTCTACAACCAAGTATGTATGAGCTGCAAATATAGACTTACAATCTCACATTCTCCATTTCCTCACACTTCTCTTCCCGCAAGCGTTGAATATCCTTAAGCTGGCGATCGAAAAACATGAGCAAGTCATTGATGAGCCGTCCGTTCTGGGATAAAAGCAAAACCCCATCCATCAATTGCGTTGACAGGTAGCGAACTTTCATATTACTTACATGTTGATCGGGACGCTGCAGATAAACGGCCATACATCTGTACAAAATTGGTGCTATTTGTATCCACGGCAGTTTTAGACCTACCAATAGATTTTTCACGCTTTGCAACTGATGGTTCAGATAATCGAAATCATCCTCATCTTTCTCAAAACGGCACGCTTCTTTCAAGCGTCGTGCCTCTTCCTTAAAAAATACATCACTCAACATTTCCATGTTCGAAACCGGAGCGTCTTGCTCTGAACCGACAGGTTCAGTTACGGGATAAATGTTTTCCACTTCCATAATATATTAGCATTAAGCAGGCGGAAAAAAGAACGGTCCCGCCTGACCCGTTGCTAAACACTTTACCAGAAAGCTGGAGGCACATTAATGCACTCCACGGGGGTACGGAACCGTCATATCGGATCGGTTACAGGCAAAAAAATGCCTGCAACCGAATAGAAGCAGGTATTCTACTCTGCTTTCTGGTTTTAAAATGTTTAGCATTGCAAATATACTTCTTTTTCCGGATATCCAACCTATAGAGGATAAATAATGTCTAGTAAGTAAAAAATCCGGAGCTGATACCTATATCCTAGAAGAGAAAAGTTTCTCTCGTCTATTTAAATTCTTGATGGGGCTAGGCAAGCATGAAAAATAAGATCTGTACTATACGGGAATTCAACGCTAAATCTACGATTAAAGAACAGATAGAAAGTCTTTAGGGGTCAATACTGTTATAGTTGAATTTACAAACCCTTTCACATCCCGCGTAATAATATAATCCGCCCCCGACATTTTTGCGGAGTAGTATTGAACGGCATCTTCCAAATCCGAGCTATTGGAATACAAAGCATTCATAAATATTCCATCGTCTATCGTTGATATCTCAACATAACCGCATATACGCTTCAAGACCTCAAGAAGTTCATCCCAAGAATAACCGTATTTATGAGCCGTATAATTCGCATTGATTAAGGTGAGAGCACTCATGACAATCTTTAGTTTATCCTCTATACAATATCTAAAGATAGTATCAGCATCCTCTTTGAAGCCTTCCCGCTGACATATCATGTCTAGCAACACATTGGTATCTACAAACACTCTCATCCGATTTGTTCCCTTTAAATGAATTTTGCGGATGCTATTGCTCCTTTTCCCATATCATCAGCAGGCACTTCTTTATGTGGCCCCTTCAAATGGAAGCTGTCTATAATTAAGTCAGTCGAAAACACATCGTTTTCCCCATCTTTTGCCCGTATAAGCTCCCGGGTCAACATTGTTTCTAACCACTTACTCAAAGCCTTTCCTTCCAATCTCATCTTGTTACTATATCTATGTAACAAAGAGTCATCTATATTTAAAGTGATTGTTGCCATATATATTTTTTCAAGTTATTGTAGCAAAGATAATTATTTTCCCATTCTATCCGCACATTTCTCCTTAAAAACACGATTATTTCGATACACGGGGAAATCACCAATTATGCATAAGAAGGATTAAGTATGCGTTGAGACTATAAATAGAGCCCCCTCACGCTATACTATCATGGAAATTGCGGAGGAGGCCGTTTCAGTCTAAAGAATCTTATAACTTGACAGAAATTTGTTCACCTTTGTACTCAATTACCTTTGCAGGCTTACCCTTATTATCCCATCCCGCAGGAGCATTCGGGCTTACGTAAATAATATTGAAAGTTCTCTCTGATAACATCCCGGGATAAGAGCCTTCACGACTACCGATTGTCAAAGTATTCGTCGCATCGCTATAATTAAAATCGATCTTCGAATAAGTTCCTTTCTGGTAATTATTGTTCGTACCTTCATCTTCATATAGATAGAAGGAGCCATCCTTTCCGGCATAAATATAGACATCTATCACTTCCGGTTTTTTCTCATTTACATAAGTGATCTCCGGACCATATAATAAGATACCACCTGACGGAGCAAATATCGGCATACGTTCGAATGGAGCCTCAACCTCCTGCTTTTGGCCACCTTTATAACGTTTACCCGTATATAGATCATACCAATCCGTTCCTTTCGGGAAATACACCTCACGGGAAGTCGCTTTATAGGTATATACCGGGGCGATCATCATAGAGGGGCCGAACATATATTGGGTAGAATTATCCCGGACAGCCAAGTCGGAGGCATAATCCATCACCAATGGACGCATAATCGTATAATCATCAAAATACGTCTTACCTGCCAACGAATAAATATAAGGCATCAAGCGGTAACGCAATTGATTATAATACAAGATCGTCTGATAGGCCGGATGATCTTCTGGGGCGATATTATAAATCTCACGCAATGGAAACTGTCCATGCGCACGGTACAAAGGGGTAAATGTGCCAAACTGATACCAACGGGCATTCAGTTCCCGCCATTCCTTCAAGTCGTCATTCTCAACACCGGTCTTGTCATAAATAAGCTGTCCTGTACGATAACGGTTCTCCACGCAGAAGCCACCGATATCCATTGTCCAATAAGGTATACCGGAGATTGAGAAGTTCAACCCCGCAGAAATCTGAGCTTTCAATTCCTCCCAACGAGTACCGATATCTCCGCTCCAAGAAGCGGTGGAATACCTTTGTAGACCAGCGAATCCGGAACGAGTCAACAAAAATACGCGATCATCCGGATTTTCCTTCAATTGCCCCTCATAAATAGCCTGCGCATTCACCAACGCATACGTATTATAATATTGAGCTGAAGGGCCTAAAGCTGTCGGGCCGGTCAACGCCTTTTGGTAAGACATCGGTGTACAATCCTTAATATTCGGTTCGGAAGCGTCCATCCACCAAGCGTCCACTCCCAAACGATATAGGTTATCATTCATTTGTTTCCAGAATAACTTACGGGCACCGGGGGCATAAGCATCATAAAATGTAGCCACGAATCCAGGTGGAACAAAATCAAGGATGCTATCCTTAACCGCTTGCAGGTAAACCCATCCGTTAGCCGCCAATTCTTTATAATTCTTTGTGGTAGGATAAAATTTCGGCCAAACAGAGATCATGAAACGGGCATTCAAATCATGAATCGCATCAACCATACCTTTCGGATCAGAGAAACGTGCCGGGTCAAACTCATGGCTTCCCCATGAATCAGTTTTCCAGTACTGCCAGTCCATGACAATATTATCCACACCCATTTTACGTTTTCGGAGCTCACGCAAGGCCGTCAATATCTCATCTTGCGTTTTATACCGCTCACGGCTTTGCCAAAAGCCCATCGCCCAAGCAGGCATGATCGGCGATTTACCGGTGACATACCGATAGCCTGAGATTACCTCGTCCATCGAATCACCATGAATAAAATAATAATCTATATCATTTCCCATCTCCGACCACATAGACAATCGCCCTACTTCTTCTTCCGGACGAGGAGACAATACTTTCAACCCGATATAAGAGCCGGCTCCCTCACGCCATTCGATACGCACCGGGACTTTCTTTCCCGCTTGCAAATCGGCCGTGAATTTCACGCTATTAGGATTCCAAGAGGGCCGCCAACGTTCTTCTACCACCAGTTTATTATCCAAGAAGACTTTCGTATACGCTCCATAGAATAACTTAAAATGATAAACACCACTTTCTTTCGGTTCGATCTCACCTTCCCAAACGACCAAGCTGTTCCTGAAACGGAATCCTTCCGGGAATTTATCAAACGTCTCTCCCTTAAAATCAAACGTCTTCGGAAGAGGTTGGTGCGTAAACAGGGTCTCGTAATCAATTCTGGACTCTTGACGTTCCGCAAAGACCTCCAATCCATTATTTTTATAATAAGTAGCGGTCAAACCTCCCTCTTTCCCATTCTTATCGTACAACTTAAAGATATCCAAGTTCGAATAAGGGCGTGGATCACCGTACCGGGAATAAGAATAGTTATCGAATAAGACACCATAATTCTTGGAAGAAACCACGAAAGGCACCGATATCTTGGTATTATACTGATACAACTCCTCATTTTTCGATTTATAATTAAATTCATCCGACTGGTGCTGCCCCAATCCATAGAAAGCCTCGTCTTCCGGTGAATTAAATTGCTGGCGAGTCGTATAGCCTTTGCGACCTTCTACCTCTATCGGCGTAAACTGCCGTCCACCGTTACTTTCTCGCAATATTAGCTTACCCGACATATCATAGAATGTCACTTCTCCCGTAACAAGACTGACGGCCGCACGTAATTTGCCGGTATTCAGAAATACGGAATCCGAAGTCGATTCGACATTCCATTTTACCGGGGCCTTTACCGGAGCGACACGGACTAAGCTCTGCTTATCCTGAATCTTAGCCTCCGGGCTTGCCGTCACTTGAATAACCTCATCATTCACAACCAACAAACGAACCGTTTTCGATTGGTTCAGCTCGCCTTCCGGCAAGCTGACCAATATACCATTCGCTATCTTTTTATATCCGGCCTGCGCCGAGAATGGTAAGACAGCCAATAGCCCATATAACAATAAATACTTACATCTCATATCCTCTAAATTTAAAGAATTAATAACCCGGATTTTGTGTTAATTTTGTATTTAGCTCAAGCACAGAAGTAGGGATCGGGAAAACGGTTGTAAAACCGGTATTATCCACTACGTAATCGCCAGTGGCGACATTATGATGCACTCCCGCATAACGATCAGTCGTAGGTTCCGTATAAGTCCCGAAACGTATTTGATCCTGACGGCGCATCCCCTCATAAGAGAATTCCAACATACGTTCATCCAAGATATCTTGCAAAGTCACGTTACTTTTCTGTCCGGCTTGTACACGGTCACGAATCTCATTCACTTCCGCATCACCGCTTTGTCCCATACGAACTTTCGCCTCAGCCGCCAATAACAAGGCATCTGCATACCTCCAGAACACCTTATCATTATTATGATTCAAATAAGAAGAAGTCGTATTATCCACCTCATATTTAGACATACGGGCTCCCGCAAATTTTAATATCTGGTTCGGTACATCCTCCTTAAAATCAACAACCACATCCATTGGGTTATAGCATAACTGAGCTCCATCGCCTAAACCCGCATCTATCGGCTTGCCATCCACGAACACCGGTCCATAAAAGAACGTCATATCCATACGGGGATCTTGTTCATCCGTACCGTACTTGAAAACTTTCATCTGTTCTACGGTAGCGCAGGCACCATTCCAACCTTGCAAGCCATAAGCGGATGCGTGGGCCGCATGTAATGTACGAGTCGGATTATAATCGCTCACTTTATAGGTAGTACCATCACTCGGTTGGGTCCAGATATTTTCTACCGAACTATCGTTTGTCTTGGAAAAATTCTGGGAGAAGTTGGGTTGTAGACTATATCCCTCCTTTTCTATCTGTTTCTGACAATAAAGAACCGTCTCCCAAGCGTCACGAGTCGTACCATCCAACGCAATCTTAATGTTTTTACCGGCTTGGTTTACATACGGCGCCACTTTAGCGATACCACCCACCAAAGAACCATCATTCCAATCATCTTTTGACAAGATAGGACTATTAATAGCGACTTTCGCCATCGCCATATACCCCACAGCCTTGGTCACCCGGCCATAATACTTGCCCATATTCTGGCATTTTCCACTGGGCAAATGGGGAATGCAATCCGTCAACTCATCCACAATAAACTGATAGACCTCACTTCTCGAAGATTGATTCACATCCGCCATCACAGTCTTCGAAGAAGTAACCAGAGGTACACGACCGAATAAATCGACCAAATGATAATACAGAATCGCACGCACGGCACGAGCCTCATATTGATAATCTTGCAGATAGCTCTCCCCACCCGCTTGAATGAAGGTCTCCAGATTATCGATCGAGGTATTACAGTTACCGATAATCGTATATAGCGCATTCCAAGTACTCTTTATCGTAGCGTTACCCGGACCATAATTATGCAAAAACAAGGATTGCCATTTACCTCCATCTACCCAGTCGCCTTGTCTTCCCGGCAATATCCAAGCATCGGAAGAAAACTCTTGTAAAGTATGCACATTATCCGTACTTCCATATAACCGATTCCCAAATGAGGTATAAATCGTAGCGATCGTATTTACATACACCAATTTCTCACTTTTATAAGCTTCTTCTTCCGGTATCTTACTCTTGGGATCCTCATCCAAAAATCCGGAACAAGCGGAGAATAAACCACCTAAAATCAGCATGGAGCTCACCAATACTTTTTTCATGACAATACGTATTAAAAGATTAACAATTAGAATTTAACACCCAGTGAGAGTGAATAAGTACGGCTCAACGGATAAATCAATTTATCATCCACACCCAACGTACCCGAAACAGAAGATTTAGACGCCACATTCGCCGAGTTGATAAGCGGCGTCATACCAGAATAACCTGTGATGGTCGCGACATTGTTAACAGAGAACGCCAAACGCAAGGATTTTAAATACTTCTCAATCTTCAGTTTCTTGACGGGAATATTATAACCTAACGTAATATACTCGATATTAACATAGTTACCATTTTCCAGATAATAATCAGAAATCTTGATGTCGTATATCCGCTTATCCAACGCCCCATCCAATATATTATAGGTTGGATACAATGATAAATTATTAAACGTCAAACTTGTACCATTATAGATTTTATGCCCGAACGCCCCATTTAATTGAACCGCCAGATCAAAATCTTTATATCGCATATTAACAAAGCCACCCATATATACCTTTGGTAACGCTTGACCCGCTATATAACGGTCACCGCTATCCGATAAGTCCACTTTGCCATCGCCATCCAGATCTGCGATATCATAAACAAACTTACCATCTTCCTTCTCTACCAATCCGTTGCAATGAGGAATATAGAATACGCCTAAGGGTTGTCCCTCCGTCAAGTAAGTAACACCCGCATACTGGGTTAAGCTAGGAGCGTTCACCGCCGATACTTGGATATATTTACTAGTCGTAAACTCTGACCCCATATATGTACCACTTAATGATTTAAGCTTATTCTTCTGGAAAGACAGATTCGTACCCACGGTTAATGAGAAATCTTTTTTCTTGATGATATCGCCGCTGATCGCTACCTCAAAGCCGTTATTGGTCATTTCTCCTAAGTTCGCAAGCATAGACGTATATACGAACGGAGGAACCGGAACGGTATAAGTGTACAACATATCTTTCGTAGTAGACGCATAATAATCCATTGTCAAGCGAAGACGGGATTGGAACATCGCTAAATCCACGCCCACATCAAACGTATACTTCTTTTCCCAACGCAAATCCGGATTTGGATTTGAATCGATATAGAAAGTAGTCGTAGCCGATCCATCCACCAAGGTCGTTCCATTCGGAGCCATCAAGGAGAGGGATTGATACGGATCGATCGCATCTTGATTACCGGTCACGCCATATCCGGCTCTCACTTTCAAGTTATCGATAAAAGTCAAGGACTTCATAAAAGCCTCGTTCGAGGCGATCCAAGCGACAGAAGCCGACGGGAAGAATCCCCATTTATTACCATAACCTAATTTAGAAGAACCGTCGCGACGGACATTCGCCGTAACTACGTAACGGCTATCATACATATAATTAAAGCGTGCCATATAAGATAATAAAGCGAAACGGGTAGCATTAGAGGTAGCGTCACCCCAACTTATGTTAGCACCGGCTTTCAAGTTATTATAGGTAAAATAATTCGTCTCGTAACCGCTGGTTTTCGTGGAAGACTCGAACAAAGACTGTGTCTGCGCCTCCAATAAAGCCAAAGCGTTAATGCTATGCCGTCCGAATTCCCTTGCGTAATTCAATTGGAGATTTCCCATCAAGTCATTTCGTTCCGCATATTTCAAATAGGCCTGTCCATTCCCGTTCATCGAACCCTGTTGGATATCATTCGGGATATAACGCCGGTCATTCAAGCTATAGTAAGTATACGAACCGAATCCCGTCAAGTTCAATCCCTTGATGATCTCCACGTTTACACGTCCGTTCACGTTCACATGAGAGGCTATTTTCTTATTTGTGATCTCCAACATACCTAAGGGGTTATATACCTCGATCGCGGTCTTATCCTCATCCCAGATACCCGTTTCCGGATTCTTATAGTTCGGATACGTAGGATTGTAAGCTGCCGCCGAATAAATCGTACGGTACATATCAAATTGATGATCGCCTTCCCTACGTGATCCAAACATGCCTAAATCAAACTTCACCCGTTTCTGGAAAGCATACTGGCTTGCGTCCACTTTGGCCGTATAACTATTGGAAGAAGAATTCTTCAACAAACCCGGACGGCGGATCACACCGAGAGAGGCCCTTAGATTGGAATTATCATTACCGCTCGTAAATGAGAGATTATGGGTCTGGGTAAGACTGGCAGAACGTTCCACCTCCTCAAACCAATTCGTACTCGCTCCCATATCATTCGTACTCAATCCCATAGCCACCGCACCGGCACGCCATTCATCGGCCGTTAACATTCCCAAGTTCTTATAAACCTTATTAACACCGAATAAACCATTATATTCAATTTGAGCGAAACCGGCTCTACCCTTGGCAGTCGTAACGACAATTACCCCGGACGCACCCCGTGAACCATACTGAGCCGTCTCCGAAGCATCTTTCAAGATAGTCAAAGACTCTATATCGGAAGGAGAGATGGCGTTCAACATACTTAAATCTCCAAATACCCCATCGATGATAACCAACGGATCATTGCCTCCGGATAGAGAGGTAGTACCCCGGATACGGATATTCATATCACTCGTAGGGTCTCCACCTACATTACTGATAACAACACCAGCGACCTTACCCTTTACCGCATCCAAAGGCTCCGTAACGACACCCGAGTTCATATCCTCTTTCTTTACTTTCTCCACAGCACCAGATACGGAACGCTTGTTTCCTATGGCGTAACCCACAACAACAACATCATCCAGCCTTTGAACGTCTTCATCCAATGCAACATTAACCACCGAAAGATTCCCTATACTCACCTTCTTACTTACATAGCCAATATAAGAGAAGACTAATGCCGCTTTTCCATTTTGTACTTCCAGCACATAATTCCCGTTAAAGTCGGTTACCGTCCCGTTTTGGGTACCTTCCTCCAGCACGCTGACACCGATCATCGGTTCTCCTTGGGCATCTTTTACAACCCCGCTAATTTTCTTATTTTGTTGCTTTATTACCGCATGGATCTCTTTGTTCGCCTTCGCTTTGTAGATTATAATATGCTCATCTTTTATCTCATACGTCAATCCCTGTTTTCTCAGAACCTTATTCAAGACATTCTCGAGTGGCTCTTTGCTGACATCAACAGACAAAACCTCTTTCAAATTGACTTCACTACTTTTATAGATAATAGAATAACCAGATTGTTTTTCCAACTCACGGAACACTTGTTCTAAAGTAGTCTGATTCAGAGATAAATCAAGAACAACCGGAGACTCTGTGGCAGCTAATATATTACTCGTATTTAGTATTAAAAATAACATGCCGATTGCCATAACACGAACTATAAAGTATGGAACACCATACTTTACACGAATTCCTGTGTCTTTCTTCATGATAGATAAATTTAAATATTAACAATAACTAGAGGTCATTTCAAATAGCTTGGCTCCTACACTCTTTTCCAGATTTCACTTCATAGGCAAATTAATTTAAGTATTAAACGTTCTTGACTAGCTTGATTTTTCCATCCTTCTGAATATATGTCCATGAGCGTTGGTAAGATAACTTTTTGAGAATATCATCCAAACTCACGTGTTTCCGGAAACTTGCGACATATTTATCATACTTTATCGACTCGGAGTCTATCTCGATCCTCACGTTGAACCGCCTTTCCAATATGGTAGAGATTTCTGCCAACGTCTGATCCTTAAACACCAGAATACCGTCCTTCCAGCACGTATAATCTTCCGCATCCACCTCATGGCAATAGAGTTTACCTGTATGGCTATCTTTAATTACCTGCCGATTAGGAGATAATATCATATTGTCCTTACCATGATCCGTCAATACTTGCACGGAACCTCTTTCCAAGGTCAACACGGCTTGGCGATCAGTATCATAAGCCTTGAAACTAAAACGGGTACCCAATACTTTCGCCGAGAATTGCTTCGTATGTACGATGAACGGGCTCTCCGTCTTCTTTCTGACATCAAAGAATCCTTCACCCTGTAAGCACACTTCACGGTTATCGGAAAATTCAGCCGGATATGTCAAGCTAGATCCTCCATTCAACGTAACTTGAGTACCATCAGAAAGGGTGAGATGCGTGATAGCACCCTCCGGAACTTCCACGACAATAGGCGCTTGAGCCGTTAAGACCTGCCGACTATTGATGATTCCGATAGAAACGATTACAGAAGAAAGAATCAAGATTGCGATAGAAGCGGCCACCGGCCAATAACGGAATAGACGGGTTCTTCTAGTTGCCGTCAGATTATAACGACGTCCCAACTTCTCTTCCACCCGTTTGAAAACAGCCTCTTTTCCCTCCTCCGCTTCTTGAACGGATAAAGTGTGTTTCGCTTTTATCGCATTTAAAAGCTGTAAAATCAGCTTTATCTCTTTTTCTTGATTCTTTTGATTATCCACAATCATACACTTTTTACTTGTAGGAGCCACCTACATTTGATTAATGATTCTATAAATAAAGAGTATGGAAGTCTTTTTTACCTATAAAGGGTATCACGAGTTTAACATTCATTAAAACAACAGATGAATTCTCCTTTTAACGACATTGTAATATCGGCTCACCGCATCCAACATTTTCCGGATCGCGATATTCATTTGTTGCTCCACGGTTCCTTCCGTTATTGACAAGGCTTGAGCGATCTCTTTATGCTTCATTCGCTCTTCACGAGCCAATAAGAAGATTAATTTGCAGCGTTCGGGGAGTTCGGAAAGGGCTTTATTATATACCTCTGTCATCTCGGCGTCAAGCAGATCACTATCTACCTCATTCGTATCTATATACAAATCTATCGGTAACTCATCAATGGATATGTTTTGGCGTTGATGCTCTTTCTGTTTCAAGTAATGGAAAGATTCGTTTCTACTGATGATAAATAACCAAGCGTTCAGGTCTTCTATATCAATCAATTCTTCCCTTCTTTTCCATAGGATACAGAATACCTCGGATACGACTTCCTCACGATCTTCCTTATTTGGCAGAAAATATCCCACAAAACGATTGACCGTGGCATATTGTATGTCAAACAACTCACGAAAAGAGGCATAATCTCCTTTCGCAACACGAGACAGTAGAGTTTTTAATATGAATTCGTTTTTCATTACGATTAGTCAAATCCATTGTCTTTCATAACAGATGGACTCATCTCTCTCCTTTCGTGACAAAAGTAATAAAAAACTTATAAACAAAAAGCCTTATCAAATATTTAGCTTCTTCTTAATAAGAGGGAAGCACTTATATATGATAAGGCCTATAAAAGATACAAGACTTACTAACTATAAGCTATGCTGGAACATCCAAGCCAGATAATCCGGTTCGGCGAAAGCGTTATCCCAACTGTTATGGTCTACACCGGGAAATTCCTTATAACGGACATCAGCTCCTGCTTTTTTCAATGCTTCATTAGCGTCACGGGAGAATTGTACATCGACTACGCTATCGGAGCCGCCATGATAAATACTGAAAGCCGTCTTGCCCTTAAAGTTTGCCAAACGTTGCAAATTCGCTCCACCACAGATCGGGGTGGCAGCGGCAAACAGGTTCGGGTAACGCATCACGATATCGAACGTGCCCATACCTCCCATCGATAGGCCGGTTACGTAAATGCGTTTCGTATCGACCTTACCTTCCGCTATATAACTATCCAATAATTCCTTGACTGCGGCCATTGATTGCGTGGCCGGGGCATTCAACGGATAGAAACGCTTCCCTTCTTTTCCGGCGTTCAATCCCTTATATTCAGACCAAGTCTTCTCAGCCGGGCATTGAGGCGCTATGATGATAGCCGGATATTTGGTTTGATTCTCGAAAGAAGCGAACATATCACCACCATGTACTAATTGGGCCTCATTATCCGACCCTCGTTCGCCCGCTCCGTGCAGGAACAGGATTACCGGGTATTTCTGCGCCGGATTATAATCTCGGGGATACAGAACCCGATAATTCAATTGATAACCATCACGAGCCGTAAACTGCTTTTTCAAAAAACTAGCCTTATCACCAGCATATCCAGCAATGGAGAGAAGAAGGCAAAGAGACAGAAAAAAAATACTTCTAAGTGTTTTCATAATCATATATTCAAATGTAAATACTATCTACCTAGATCGATAACTTCCGCAAATATAATTAAATAGTCTGTTAAGGCGTTGTATAATATCAAGATTAAACCAACTATTAGGACGTGAGCGGATTCGTTGGGATGCTTTAGATGTAGATTTGAGCTTGTCTATCATAGCAAATCCAGATAAATACCCGTTAGTAAGTAAATAATCGAATATTGTATGTATTTTGTAGAGACAGATTGTCTTATCTCTACAAAATACATTTGAAAATGATACCGAAAGATTATTGGGCTTCCTGTATTTTTGTCGCTTCTGATACACCGTTCTCGTTGAATGCCTCGATGGTGAAATAATAAGGCTGGTCGGTGGACAGACTCTTTAATAGTAATTCATTCTTTCCGTATAGGAGCCATGAATTGTATAGTTTATCGGGAGCGATACCCCAACGGATGTTGTAGCCTTGGCTGTTCTTGGCTGCGTCCCAAGTAATCATCGCATCACGGCGGTCCGCTTGGCGAACGACCTTGAAGTTCTTCACCGTCGCAGGCTTCTTGCCCTCACCGATACCGAACACACGCAAGTCCGAGATCGCCAGATGAGGCGTCGGGACCTCTATATTCTTATAACGGACATAACGGACACGAGCCGGATTATCCACTTGTACGTAATCGTTCGGGACATCCTTATAATTATTCCGGCGATCCACCAACGTTACCCAATCCTGCCCATCCAAAGAGCCTTCCACCGCATAACGGTGGCGTAAACCGGGAATACGTCCATACATATTCGATTGATGATCGTGATAATTCACTTGCACGGCATATACCATAGCGGGAGCCTCCAGATCGATCTCTACCCATTCGGTATCTCCATTCGTGCGAGCCATCCAGAATGTCTTACATTCCTCATCCGTCAAGTTGGCCGGAAGGAAATTGGCGGAAGTCTTGGGACGGTTCGATTCCGTGAATCCTTGCGCGGCGGGAGCGGAACCCTCCGCATACGAGGAAGCTTTCACCGGCTTTTTATAAGAAAGCAACATCCACCCCGTAAACTCTCCTTTCTTTCCCGGCTCGGCGGGAGCGTAATGCGGATAATCACCGAAGTTATTATCACAATACATAATGCCCTCCTTATCGAAGAAAGTAGGATACATGCAGAGGCGACGCTCCCAATTCACCGTAGCCGAGAGAGACATAGAGGCGAAATGCCAATAATTACCTCCCGGCCCCACCAAGGTACTTCCGTGTCCGGCACCATTCATGAAACCACCGGGCTTATAGCTTACCGGGTTATGCGATTGGTATTTATACGGACCTAATGGGGAGTCCGCCACATAAACACCATCGGCATATACGTTGAATTCCGTACCGGGGGCGGCATACTGCATATAATATTTACCGTCGTGCTTGGTCAGCCAAGCACCTTCCATATAGCCCCCCAATACCGTATCGGTATGGTTCTCGCCAAAACGTTCCCAGCCATGCTTCGGCATATCCAAGCCGAAAAGCTCGACCGTCTCACCCTCGATCAAGAAACGGTCATCCTTATTCAGTTTCTTGCCCCGAAGCGGATAAACATTGGAAGAACCCCAGAATAAATAAGCTTGCCCGTCATCATCGATGAATAAATCCGGGTCTTGTAGGTCGTGGAGTATAGCAGGAGTAGCGTTCCAATTACCCGATTTCGGATCATCGGTATAAAGAACGCTCATGGAGCCGGACGGATCACCCATCACATAAAGCACGGAATCCTTATAATTATGAGCGGCGGGAGCATTGGAACCCTGAGGATACCAGTTTTTACCGGGAGTGATAAAATCCCAGTTCAACAAATCTTTCGAATGCCAATAGCCATGCGAACGGGTTACGAACATATAATACTCGCCCCGGAATTCTACGACAGCGGGGTCCGCACCCGAACGGTAAGACAGGTTGTTCGATGAGTTATAAATCATATACGTATAATCCACATTAAGCGGATTACAATACGTATTCGCCCGCATGGATTGAGCGGTGGCGGAACCTCCGGAAGCAGCCAAGAACAGAGCGGAAAAGATATATTTTGATAATAGTCTCATGTTGATATGTATTAATTTTTACCGCAGAGAGAAAGAAGACTGATTCGCCTCGTCGGCAGAATTCAAGCCTACCCAAACCGTGAAATCACCCGGCTCGGCTTTCTTCTGCATATCGATACCATAGAAAGCCAGCAAAGCTTCGTCAATCGTGAAAGAGACTTGCTTCTTCTCGCCCGCTTTCAAAGTCACCTTCTCGAAACCTTTCAGCTCTTTAACCGGACGGGTCACGCTACCCGCCAAGTCACGGATATACATCTGGACGACCGTCTCGCCATCCACCTTACCCGTATTCTCTACCTCAGCCGTTACCGTGATCTTGCCCCCTTTCGTGAAAGAGTTCTGATCCAGCTTCATAGAGTTCACGGCGAAAGTCGTATAGCTCAAGCCATAACCGAACGGATACAACGGTGTGTTAGGCACATCCATATATCTGGATTTATAATCCGTATCCGGAGCTTCCGGAGGAACCGGGCGGCCTGTCGGTTTCTGATTGTAATACAGAGGCAATTGACCTACCGTACGAGGGAAAGACATCGTCAGGCGAGCGGACGGATTATAATCGCCACTGATCACATCAGCCATACCATGACCCGCCATCGTACCCAGATACCAAGCCTCCAAGATACCGTCGACATGCTGATCCTCCCAAGAAAGATCCAAAGGACGTCCGTTCACCAAGATCAAACCAAGAGGTTTACCCGTCTTTTTCAATTCTTTCAACAAGGCTTGTTGAGCACCCGGCAATTTCAAGTCCGTACGGCAAGCGGCCTCACCACTCCAGTTGAAATCCTCGCCCATAGCCGCCAATACGATATCCGCACGGCGAGCCGTAGCGATCGCCTCAGCGAATTTAGATGAATCATCAGTCAAGAGATCACATCCCTCGGCATAAATGAACTTCACGTTCGTACCGGCATATTTCTCGGTCAGACCCTCGAACAAAGAGATACTCTCCTCACGCTCACCCCGGCCGGCCCACTCGCCATTCTGGTTGATCTTATCTTTTACCATCGGGCCGATCAAGGCTACCGTAATATGCTTATCCTTCGAGATCGGGAAGAAGTTATTATCATTCTTCAAAAGGACGATCGAGCGAGCGGAAGTCTCACGAGCCTCTTGCAAGAACTCCGGCTTCATGATCGTATTCTTCTCACGCTCATTGTCCAAGTAACGATACGGATCATCGAACAAGCCCAAGAGGAACTTCATCTCCAAGATGCTCGCCACGGCACGGTTGATATTCTCTTCCGAGACTTTACCCTCTTTCACGGATTGTACAAGATATTGGCTGTAGATGCCACCCGTCATATCCATATCGATACCGGCGTTCGCAGCCAGTTCCCCAGCCTCCTTGTCATTTCGCACGATACTATGGGCTACCATCTCATTGATACCGGTATAATCGGTAACCACGAAACCATTGAAGCCCCAGTCCTTACGTAACAAATCGGTCATCAACCATTTATTACCCGTGCTGGGCACTCCGTTGATCTCATTGAAGGAGGCCATGAACGTAGCGACTCCCGCTTCCTTAGCCGCTAAATAAGGTGGCATATAATAATTCATCAATGTATTTTGCGACAACTCGGACGTATTATAATCACGTCCGGCCTCAGCGGCCCCATAAGCGGCAAAGTGCTTGCAACAAGCCAATACCGTATTCACGTCGGCCAACGAACGCCAATCGTTTCCTCCTTGGAAACCCTCGACACGGGCCTTCGCGATCAAGCTTCCCAAATACGGGTCCTCACCGGCACCTTCCATTACACGTCCCCAACGGGCATCCCGGGAGATATCCACCATCGGGGCGAACGTCCAAGCGATACCGGAAGCGCTCGCCTCATCCGCCGCGATCGCCGCGCTTTTACGCATCCGCTCCAAATCCCAAGAGCAGGATTCCGCCAACGGCATCGGGAAAATCGTACGATAGCCGTGCACGACATCATAACCAAACAATACGGGTATCTTCAAACGGCTCTCGGACAGAGCCATCTCTTGCATTTTGCGTACACCATCTACCGTATATACATTAAACAAGCTTCCTACAAGACCTTGTTTCAGCAAAGTCTCATAATCCCCCGTCATAACCGGGCCGGTCACATCCCAGTTACAGGAGTATTGGGCCATCTGCCCCACCTTTTCCTCCAAGGTCATCAAAGAGAGCACAGAATCTACACGGCGTTCAATATTTTTGTCGCCGCTGAAGCTTTTCCAGCCACTTACAGCGGGTTGCTGGCATCCACCTAAGATAGCGGCAACGGCCGCACCAGCGATAAAAGTCGTTAACCTTTTCATTATTCGTATCTGTATTATTTGTTCCAAGTTACCTGCGCCGATTTCACGTCCCGGGAGTTCGTACCTACGTAAATATTGAATAAGCCCGGTTCCCAGATGTATTCCAACGCGCTGTTATAAAATTTCAAGTCTTCCGGCGTAATCGTAAAAGAGACTTTTCGGCTCTCACCCGGTTTCAAGGAGATCTTCTGGAAGTTCTTCAACTCTTTCATCGGACGGGAGATGCTGGCAGCCGGATCGCCGATATATAACTGTACGACTTCCTCGCCCTCTAGCTTGCCCGTATTCGTCACCTGTACGCTGGCGGTCAATACACCGTTCTCTCCTTGCACACTCGTCTTATCCAGCTGAAGATCACCGTAAGAGAAAGTCGTATAACTCAAGCCATAGCCAAACGGATACAAAGGATCGTTCGTGATATCCAGATATTTAGAAGTGAAATGATCATCCGGATTCATTGGGCGGCCTGTTTTCTTAGCATTGTAATACAAAGGAATCTGGCCTACGCTACGAGGGAATGTAGTCGTCAATTTACCGGAAGGATTCACGTCGCCGAACAATACGTCCACCAATCCGCGAGCCGCGGCGGAACCTCCATGCCAAGCCTCAACGATCGCGGAGAATTGGCTATCCTCCCACTCTAAGGTCAACGGACGGCCATTCGCCAAGACCAACACCACCGGTTTACCGGTCTCCAACAAAGCTCTTAACAGCTCTTTCTGGCTCTCCGGCAAACTAATATCCGCACGGCTGCAAGCCTCTCCGGACCAGTTATTCGGCTCACCCATTACGGCAATGATACGATCCGCATCTTTCACTTTCTCAACCGCTTCCTTCACCAAACGGGTATTCTCCACCGGATCAACCTTCAAGCCACTGGCTTTCGCCAACATCGGCTCGTTCGTCAAATTACATCCCTTGGCGAAAATCACACGGGCCTTATTGCCAACCATTTCCTTCACGGCCTGCACTACGGAAGCTGACTTCGCCGTATCGATACCACACCATGTCCCGAACAACTCAACCTTCTTATCCGCCAACGGGCCTACCACGGCGATCGTCCCTGTCTTTCGCAAAGGCAACAAACCCTTGTCATTCTTCAACAAGACAATGGATTTGCCGGCGATATGGCGAGCCGTATTCATATGCTCATCCGTGAATGTATTCTTTTTCGCACGATCCGCGTCCAAGTAGCGATAAGGGTCCTCGAACAAGCCTAATTTATATTTCGCCTCCAATACACGGCGGCAAGCCTGATCGATATCCGCTTGAGACACACGGCCCTCTTCCAACGACTTCTTCAAGGTCGTGATATAACCATTTGTCATCATATCCATATCCAAGCCGGCATGCAAAGCCAAGGCCGATACGGTCTGCGTATCACCCAAACCATGATTGGTCATCTCGCCGATCGAATTATAATCGGAAACGACAAACCCATCGAATCCCCATTGATCACGAAGCAAATCGGTCAATAACCAACGGTTACCCGTAGCCGGAATCGCCTCCACCAAATTAAAGGAAGACATGGCCGTGGCACAACCAGCCTCTACAGCCGCTTTATAAGGCGGGAAATACTCATTAAACATCTTGATACGGCTCATATCCACCGTATTATAATCACGACCGGCCTCGGAAGCGCCATACAAGGCAAAGTGCTTCAAGCAAGACAAGATCGTGTTCTCTTTCGTCAAGTCATCTCCTTGATAACCTCTCACCATGGCGGCGGCGATCTTTCCACCCCACCAAGGGTCCTCTCCACTACCCTCGGCGATACGTCCCCAACGAGCGTCACGGGCGATATCCACCATCGGGGAATACGTCCATGTCACACCGTTTGAGCTGGCCTCGATAGCGGCGATACGGGCACTTTGCTCGATCAACGTCGTATCCCAGCTACAAGACAAAGCCAATGGGATCGGGAAGATCGTATGATATCCATGAATCACATCCAGTCCGAACAAAAGCGGAATTCCTAAGCGAGATTCCTTAACCGCTATCTCCTGCAATTTACGGAACGTCTCCAGCTCCGAGCCTCCCGTAGCACCCAGCCAGCCCCGACGAATCGTCTCGTCCGCACCTTCCGAGCCACTCAAGATGCCGGGAACACCACCACCGGACAAGTTCAGCTGTCCGATCTTCTCATCCAAAGTCATTTTACCCATCAACTGATCGATAAACGTATCCATCGCTCTCGTATCTTGAACGGGCTTTTGTCCGTATGCCGCAAGTGCCAAACAAGCGGCGAATGATAATATAATCTTTCTCATGTTATTTAAATATTAAGATTCTCTCGCATTATGGATCGTGAAACCCAATTTCTTCAAACCGTCCTGGATTTCCGGACAGCTCATAAACAAACGCCACAGAAGGCCCGTACGGTAATTCTCGATCATCGGTGCGATCGTACATTGGTCTATCGCCAGATAACGACGCGGATACCAATTCTCGCCTTCACTGAAAGCGTCGTAAAAACCATACTTACCCCAGATGCTATCTCCCAGATTGAAATAGAAATGCTTCAATGCCTTCGAGGATTCCTCCGGTGTATACGGATAACTGCTCAAAGCCGCTGTCGGCGTAATCACCCCATGATCGTTGGAGGGCATATGCGCATTATAGCCTTTCACGGAATAGCTGGCGGTCAATCCCCAGCAAGCGTCGCTATATCCCTTGAAACCCTTCGGATTCTCCGCGCAATAACGGTAATCGATCAAGACGTGATTCCGGTTCAAGTCCCAGTAGTTAGCGTATCGATCCGACAAGCCGACCGGACATAGGCCGATATAAGAATAATGCGCCCAAAACAACGGGCCGCCGTACTCCTCGGCATAATTATGTTTCAAGATCAAAGGTAAATCGTAAGCGACCGCATCGCTCTTGATCCCCCCTTTACGAGCCCATCCGTTATGATAAGCGGAAGCTGGGATCGGATACGTAGGCGAAGACGCCGCCAAAATATAAGTAATCAGACATTCATTGTAACCTTCCAAAGGAAAATTCATCTCCCATGCGTAATTCGGGCTCCAATGCCAATACAATACATCCTGCCCGTTCAAATACCATGTCCATTCCATCTCACGCCATAGCTGGTCAATCTTCGCAGCCAACGCTTTCTCGCTCTCATTACCATCCTTGAAATATTGGCGTACGCATAAGAGACCTTGCATTAAGAAAGCGCTCTCTACCAAATCGCCTCCGTTATCCTTCTGGCCGAAAGGCTTTACCTTACCCGTAGGCCCATGCATCCAGTGAGGCCAGACCCCGTGGAAACGATCGGCCTTCGCCAAGTAATCAGCGATTTGATGAAAACGGGCCACACCTTCCTCACGAGTGATAAAGCCACGCTCAATACCTACCAACAGCCCGGCGATGCCAAAACCACTACCTCCGGTGGTCACGATATCAGCGTCGTTCTCAGGATACACGCCATCCGTATGGATACGCTCACAGGCCAGTCCGGAGGTAGGCTCCGCACCTTCCCACATATAATTAAAGTGAGCCTTTTGTATATAGGTCAAGAATTCATCATCCGACTGAAAATCCAACTTACGCTCATTGGGCGTAGACTCTGCGGATGTGTCACTTTTCTTGGCCTCATGACAAGCGGTCAACGAAAAGCCAAGCAACAGGGTAACAACGCCTGTACGGAAATAGGTATTCATAGATATATACATTTAAAATAGTTATCGTCTCAATACTTTACTCATCGGTGAACGGCCGCTCTCTCCCAATGCCTCGATCGAGAAATAATAGTCCGTATCCTTATCCAAGCCCCTGAAATCGTACATCGTATCTCCCAGTACCGTGATACTGTTGTACAATTTATCCGGCGCTATACCATAATAGATATTGTAAGCGTACGCCTCTTTTACCGGCTCCCAAGTGATCATCGCATTCCGCTTATCCGCTTTTGAGCGTTCCACCTTTAAGTTCTTAACGGCGGCGGGAGCTTCTCCCAAACCATTTCCAAAAATACGAAATCCAGACATAGCGAAGTTGCCCGAAGGCACATGTTCGTTCACTATTTTCAAATAACGGGTTTTCAAAGGCTCACGCAACTCGATATAGTCGTGCGGAACGTCCTTGTCGTTATCGCTCTTATCGACTACCAATTCCCAATTTTGTCCATCTATAGAATGATAAATACGATATTGATGATACAAGTCCATCGCCTTATTATGCTGTACGGCTCTATGCTCGTAATAGTTCAACTGGATCGCACGTACCTCTTTCAATCCCTCTAAAGAGATCTGGAGCCATTCACCCGGCTCTCCCGAGCGGGCGGACCAGAAAGTACGCATGCTCTCATCCGTTACATTCTCTGGTACTAACGTACTATCCATGGAAGAGGCCATCACCGGTTTTCCATACGATAGCAACATCCAACCGGAAAACGTATTCGCGATATCATCGACCTTCCCTTTCGGCGTAAGCAAAGGATAGTCCCCGAAAGCGGTGTTCGAATACATCACGCCATCCTTATCGAATGCCGTAGGGTACAAACCAATACGACGCTCAAACTTATATTTCAAAGAAAGCATGCAAGTAGCCACATGCCAGTAATTGCCATACGCATCCTCGAAAGTACCACCATGACCGGCACCTTGTACGAAACCTCCCGGCTTATAGCTCATCGGGTTATGTTTCTGGTAGGTGAACGGGCCCATCGGCTTGTCGGATACATAGACACCATCCGCATAGACCTTGAACTCCGTTCCCGGCGCACCGTATTGGAAATAATATTTACCGTTATGCTTGGTCACGAAAGCTCCTTCCGTAAAAGGCGCTAAAGTCGTACTATCGTCATTGTTCATCCCGAAACGTTCCCATCCGTGTTCTTCCGGGCGCAGCATCATGATCTCTTGGATCTTGCTGATCGGGTGGAAATCACGGCGATCCAATTCCACTCCCTTCAAAGCAAACTCATTACTTGAACCATAGTACATATACAAACGTCCGTCATCATCCAGCAAAAATGCCGGGTCCCAGCTAGGAAGAGCCGTTTTCTCCACATACCGCTTGAACTTTCCGCTTTTCGGGTTCGTACTATACCAAATAGGCAATCCCGCATAGGTAGAACCGGTATAGAACAAGGTATCTCCACTTACGAAAGCGGCCGGAGCGCACAAGTCGTCATCTTCCGGATAACGTTGGAAACCGGCGAATACAAACTCCCAATTGCTCAAATCCTTGGAATAATAGAATCCGGCTTGGTTCGTGGCGAAAAGGAAATATTCCCCTTTATACATGACCATCATCGGATCGGCCGTAGAGCGGAAAGAGACATTCTTCACCAAATCCGGCAGATTCGCCCGGAAGCAGTAGCTCAAATTCATCGGGTTGCAATAGGTAGAGGGATGATCGGCCGTAGCGTCGAACCAGCGGGTGGCTTGCTGAGGAGCTTTTACCCGTACATCACGAGGATCCGCCTCCATCCGGATATCTATTTTCGTATCGTTATCGCCAAAGGCGCGATAAGCGTACTTCATCCCCGGATAATACACGAATAACTCATGATCGTAGCGGCTTGCTTGTATCTTATAATAGCCTGTCGCATCGGTGGTATAATGAACCGGGCTAGCCGTGAACATCACCGTAGCGCCTTCCAAGGGCTTGCCGTCCGGTCCGGTAATCGTACCTTCCAGAAAATGTTTTTGGGATACGGTAATATAGTAATCGCTTACCTGCCCCTTGATCACGATCACGGAATCTCCCCGCTCGTTTACTTGAGCGTTTACGGTAGAGACCGCGAAGAAAGAGGCAAGGAGTGATACGAGCATACACTTATTGTAGGCTTTTAAGGAAGCGCTAGAAACTCCTACGTCTTTCCGGAAAAACATGTACGTGTTTTCCGAAAAAGACGTACATGTTTCCGAGAAAACACGTACATGTTTTTTCCAAGAAGCGATAGCCCTATTTATTCTATTACAAGCCAGCATATTATGTTCAAGATAAGTTATTGTTGTTTTTTGTCGCATTATTATTTTATGGATTGAATCTTTTGGATACCTTTCTGGACATCCGGATGGCTCATGAAAAGGTTCCACAACAGATTCGTACGGTAATTCTCGATCATAACCGTTACAGGCGCTTGATTCAATCCCATAAATAAGGGAGATACCCAATTTACAGTCAAGTTGAAAGCATCCCGGAAACCGTACTCACCCCATAAGAAACTGCCATGGTTACGATAATAATTCCGCAAGGCTTTCATGGAAGCGTCCGGCGTATAAGGGAAAGAAGCCAGAGCGCCCGTAGATGCCATCGTTCCGTTATCCCTGTGCGGCATCGGCTCCTGAGCTTGATAGTTCCAAGCGAAATCGCTGGCGGTCAATCCCCAACAATCTTCTCCATAACCTACATACCCCCCTTGGTTCTCGATACAATACCGTTGATTGATCTTTGCCATTTTCTGGTTGTTCTCGAAATAATTCGTGTACTTATCCGTGAACTTATGTGGGTCCAGCCCGAGATAGGAGTAATGGATAAAGAAAAGAGGACCTCCATTAGAGACACCTACTTTCAAGTTCTCCCCATAATAAGTATTGCCATTCGTATACATCTTACCATCTTCTACACGCCCCCAATCGGCACGGTATTCTTGCGCATACTCCTCTTGGCTGGCCCAGCCGCTATAATACATCTCCGGAGAGATTCCGTATTTCGGCCCCATGATAGCCAACATATAGGTAATCATGGTCTCATTCCAGCCGATCAATTTATGATTGATCACCCACGCCTGATCTGGAGACCAGTGCCAATATAGATATGGGCTGTCCTTAAATTGCTTATACCAGCTCCATTCCACGTTCTTCCACAGAGAATCGATGCTCTTACGGATTTGTTTCTCCTTGTCATTCTCTTGGTTGAAATATTGACGAGCCGTTAACAGCCCTTGGAATAAGAAAGAGGTCTCCACCAAATCACCTCCATTATCTTTCGGGCCGAAGAAAGCGACCGTCTTCCCGGTTGTCCCATCAATAAAGTGAGAGACCGCCCCATGGAATTTATCCGCTTTCTCCAAGAAAGAAGTGATTTTCAAGAAACGCTGTACGCCCTCTTCCCGGGTGATAAATCCCCGTTCGATACCCGCCACGATCGCCATGATACCGAAGCCGGAAGCCCCGGTAGCGATCATATCATTCCGTCCGGGAATATTCTCACGGGCAAGACCGCTGTTTGGCTCCGCTCCCTCCCAATAATAACGGAAGTTCGCTTCCTGTACCATATCCAGCAATTGCTCGTCCGTCATTGGATAGGTAGTGGCCGAGACTGTCTGGGAATCATTGGATTCATTCAGCGCATAATCCACGGCCGTCACCTTATAATAAGCCTTTTTACCAACCTCTCCCAAGAAATCGGTATAACGATTCATCCAAGGGCGGCGGATAGCAACCGGTTGGTAAGTAACCCCGTCGAAAGAACGGTAAATGCGATAGTATTTTATATCCTCCTTCGATTGAGGAATCCATTTGATATCGATATGACGCTCATACGCCTTGGCTTCCTGCAAGACCGGAGCGTTTAAGGCACTTACCGACGGAAGGGAAGCCGGCAAAAGCTCTATATCATCCAGATAAATCGTATATTCGTTTCCATCGGCCGTACCGGGACGAAGGGCTACAGCCGCTAATTTCTTGATGTTCGTATCGTTCACGGCGTTTAATCCGAAATCCTTCAAAGGAATGGATACGGAATGCCATACGCCGGGACGTGTATCTTTCAGATAATTTCTCAGGTTTAGGTATTGGGTATACGTGCTGTCCGCATAACGAATAGCGATATTGGGAAGAGCGGCAGCATTCATGCTCTCTCTCAGTTGTACTTGTAAAGAGAGCGTAGAGGGCTCACGAAAGAAGTCATTGCCACGGACCGGGCAATATTGTATCTCGCTATACCAATCTCCACCGGGAGCGGATACATAGGTAAGCTCCAAGGAATTGCCGGGAGTAAAAGCGACAGAGGCGGCAACTGGAAGATGATGTCTCGCATTTTTAATCCAAGAAGGTGAGGTATATTTCGCTTGAGAATAAAAGTAATCCCCTTTCATCAAGCTATTCTCGAAGAAAACATAGTCGTAAGGTTTCTCCACCGCTTGCAAGCTGGCGGATAATAAGAGAGTAGTTAGTAATGCGATGTGTTTCATGATGCTGATATTTATATAAATAAAGATATGATTTGAGATAAAATAGGCGGTGCCAAACGGGTTGACACCGCCTTGCCAAACTACAAAGGTCTAGTAAATATATGAGAATCTTATTATTCTGCTGTCGTTCCAGCCTCAAGTTCCAAGTTCGGATTCAAGTCGATCTGATCTTGAGGTATCGGATAATATTCGCTCTCTCCTTTCACGAAGCCCGGAAGTTCTTGAGCAGCCCTATCGGTACGAACCAAGTCATAGAAACGTGATCCCCATTCCAAAGCCAATTCTACTTGACGCTCTTCCAATATCTGGTCTACCGTAGCATTCTTAATCGGAGCCAAACCGGCACGCTCACGAACCAAGTTCAAAGGAGCATCTCCATTTTGTCCCTTACGAACCTTAGCCTCTGCATTCATTAACAATACGTCAGCATAGCGGAATACACGAATATTATTATTATCGCCATATCCAGTACGTCCCGGGGTCATTTGGTTTGCAGGCGTATAGGCCTTACCATTATAAGCAGTCGGTTCACCCGGTTGAGCCGCAGGAATATAATCACCGTCACGAGTAGTGGCATCCGTCATTAAGAAGGTTGTCTCCGCACGAACCGTTTCACCACGTTTAGAGAATAGATTACGAATTTTCTCCGTCGGCTCAATAAATGCCCATCCCGAAATAGGAGCCTCTCCACGAGGGCCTTGGAAAGCAAACCAGTTATCAGAGGAAACGATATCACCACTTCCGTTTCCAAAGTCAGTAAATTGATACTCTAACAAAGACTCATTACATAATTTTCCGGGAATTTTGAATAATTCATAGAAATCATTATAGAGCTCAAACTTACCACTATTAACGATATCATCAGTCAAGGTAAGTACATCATCCCACTCATTATTGTACATTTTCAATTTAGCTTTCAACAATTCAGCGGTATATTTCGTAACCGCTCCCGGATGTTCTGACTCATTCGGACGAATTGCCGGCAAATTAGCGATGCAATAATCTAATTCATCATAGATATACTTTTCTACGTCTTCCTTCTTGCTCTTATAAACATTCAGTTCTTGATTGTCTAACAAAAGAGGTACATCGCCAAATAAATTTACCAACTGGAAATAAGCGTATGCCCGGAAAAAGCGGACTTCAGCGGCATATTTAGCGTTCAATTGTTTATCCGACTCACTCGTCAGATGTTTAGCGTAATTCTCTAAAGACTCCAATGCCGAATTAGAAGTAGAGACAACATAATAGCAATTTCCCCAAAGGCCACTCAATGCCCAGAAGGTAGTCAAGCGATCATACTGGAACTTACTCGCATACTCATATTCGATCTGGTCCGTAGGAGATCCTCCTTTATTCACATCGTCACCACGCACAATGATACATCCGTACGAAGACCAAGACCCCAGATAACTACGAGAGGTCGCATATATACCGGAAACCGGCATATACATGTTTGCTGTATTAGAATAGTCCACGGTCTCTGCTTCCACAGAATTCTCGGGGAGTTTATCCAAGAAATCACTACAGCTGGAAGTCACTAAAGAAAAGGCCAAAGGAATAGCCCATAAAAGCTGTTTTTTAAATATATTTTTCATATACTATATTAGCATTAAAGATTAATAAATGATACGAAGACCTAATGTATAGGCTGAAGACAACGGGTATACCCGCTCATCAAATCCGTAAGATGAAGAAGGCATCGTGCCATCCTCGTTCTTCACGCCACCCAACTCAGGACTAAAGCTGTTCGCCTTGAAAATAGTCAAAGGACGATCTGCCGTCAAGCTCAAACGGACACTAGGCATCTTAAACTTGCCAAAGTCTTTCTTCGGGAAAGTATAAGCTACTTGAACATTCTGGATACGGAAGTAAGAACCATCCTCTACGTAGAATGAATTGAACTTAGCGATGTTCCAAGGATTAACTGACCCTGCGGCAGACATATAGCTATTCGTAGAACCTTCGCCTGTCCAGCGGTTTTCAACCTGATCAGCGTCATAGTTCAACTCGGAATGCCAACGGCGATCACCACGTTTGCGGTTTACGATCTGATTACCAGTAACACCTTGCATCACCATTGAGAAATCAAAATTCTTATAGGAGAAGCCTAAATTAATACCATATGTAAAGTTCGGGATATAAGATCCTAAAGTCACACGGTCCTTATCATCAATCTTACCATCTTGATTCTGGTCAACATATTTGAAATCACCTGGTTTCAAATCATTAGCCACAGCGATCGGATCAGCTGCGATCTCAGCCTCATTCTGGTAAACACCGGCGATCTCATGTCCATAATAAGCATTCAACTCACCACCTACCTTAGAGATCGTACGGAACTCAGCAGTACCACCATATAAATAAGAAAGACCGTTCAAGTCTTTTACCTCATTGTGTAATGTAGTCAAGTTAGCGCCAATAAAGTAAGAGAAATCCTTACCAATCTTATCAGACCAATTCAAAGACAATTCAACACCGGTATTTAAGATCTCACCATTATTACCCAATAAGTTTCCTGCACCCATAGGAAGCGGAGCGTTGATAACCGCATTTTGTGTTAAGCGATAGTACCAGTCTGCTTCTAAAGTTAATCGGCTATTCAATGTACGGAAATCCAAGCCAACATTCGTTTCGTTCACGACCTCCCAACCTAACCAACTAAAGTACACCAAATTCGTATAGCCGGGAACAACACTTCCACCAAACACACCTGAAGTACCCATCTCCTGCTTAATAGAAGCGAAACCATCACTAGCCTTGATCTTATCATTACCTAACTTACCCCAGCTAGCGCGAATTTTCATATAATCAACCCACTTCTGATCTTTCATGAAATCCTCTTCCGAGATATTCCAAGCGGCACCTACAGACGGGAAATATCCCCATTTTTCCTGATATTTAGAAGAACCATCCGCACGCATTGTAGCTGATAATAAGTATTTACCTTTATAATCATAAGAAACACGACCGAACCAAGACACACCACGATAAGTAGTTCCATCATCACCTGTGGTACGTCCATCCGCATTTCCTTGATTCAAATAGTAATACTCTTCATGCTCTCCCGGTACACCTGTAGCTTCACCCCACAGTTTACGCCAATTTTCTGAACGTACAGAGTTACCTAACATAACAGTCAAGCCATGATCGCCAAAAGTATCCGAATACGTTAATGTATTATCCAAAATCCAGCTATGATAAATATCATTCTGCTTTTTCAACTTAGGAGTAGATTGAAGCTGAGTTCCACCTACCAAATATTCGGGCGTATATGTTCTCGTCTGGAAGATATTAATATCTTGGCTATAAGCGGTTTTAAAGAACAATTTATTCTCAGGCAAGAAATCTAATTGAGCATAAAAAGAAGGCATTACACGCAATGACTGGTTTTTAGAATCATAATATTCAGATTGAGCTACCGGATTGTAATAAAACTCACTCAAACCAACTTGTGCAGGAGAAGCATATTTCGTTGGGTAAGGTTTCAGCGTACTATTCTCATCATAAACCGGGATAATTGATGGAGTTCTAAAAGCAGCCAACCAAACCTCTCCATTCGGTAAATTCTGAGTAGAGTTACTCAACACGACATTCGCTCCGACTTTCAACCAATCAAAAGCTTTATAATCCGCTTTTGTACGCAAATTGAAACGAGAATAATCATTTTTAGCGTCCAAGATACCATCTTGATACAAGTAAGAAGCACCTACAGAATAAGTAGCCTTTTCTGTTCCTCCTGAAATATCCAATGAATGGTTATGCGTCAAAGCTGTACGAAGAATCTCATCATACCAGTTTGTATTAGGCAAAGTACCCCATACAGATTTAGCATTGTTAACAACGGCCTGCAAGGTCTCATTACCCATCTCACTAATCATCGTAGCGTATTGCTCGCTATTTGCCATCTTTAAAACGTTCGTCGCTTTCTGGAAGCCGACGTAGCCGTCATAAGTAACTGTTGCCGGACGATTCAAAGCACCCTTCTTTGTTGTAACCAAGACAACACCATTAGCGGCACGCACACCATAAATAGAAGCTGCAGACGCATCTTTCAAAATAGACAAATCCTGAATATCACTATTATTCAAGAAGTCGATATTATCGAAAAACATACCATCTACAACATATAATGGTTGACTATCATCATTCATAGAACCGATACCACGGATACGTACGGAAGGACCGGAACCCGGTTGTCCATTATTAGTAATCTGCACACCCGGTACTTTTCCTTGTAAAGCACCCATCGGAGATGAAGTCGCATGTTTTGTAATCTCATCAGCTTTGATCACAGCAATCGGAGCCGTTAAATCTTTAGCTTTACTTGTACCATAACCGATAACAACTACCTCTTCCAAGTTTTGCGTATCTTCATTCATAAGAACATTTACTACAGTCTGTCCGTTAACCGGGACTTCTTGTGTAGTCATACCTACATAACTAAATACTAAAGTTGCGTTCTTGGGAACATTACTCAAAGTATAGTCTCCATCCATAGAGGTTATGGTACCATTCGTCGTACCCTTAACCAAAACACTTACCCCGATAGCCGGGTATCCTGTGGCCTTTTCAGTTACCACACCAGTAACTGTCAGATTCTGCGCAAACATAGTAGTCGCAGCAAGTAACAGGCATAAACAAAGCATTAATTTAGCTTTCATTCATTCTAGTTTTAAAGTTGAACATTTGTTTTTACACTCATTATTAAATTTGAGGCAAATGAACACCCAAACCTAAAAAAGGGCAAATTTTTGTATACTTCAACACTACTGCAAGCCTTGCGCAAGCAGAAAATTACTACTTTTATACTACTGCAATACATATTAATTGTCTTATTTTCAGTTATAATACATTTGTTAATTCAAAAGGAGAACATTATATGTTATTAAACACATTTCACTAAATATGGGAAAACAAAAATGACAAGGAAAACTCATAGTTATGATTTTCTTATTTCATAGTTATGATATTTTTCATTCATAACTATGAAATTTCTTAGTGGAACTGGATCATGAAATCTACCAAGCTTTGCCCCTCCGGTAGATTTAGTTTTTTACGCAATCGATAGCGCGCCGCCTCGATACCACGTACGGAAAGATTTTGCATACGAGCCATATCCTTAGTTGGCATATTCAAACGTAATAAAGCGCATAATCGTAAATCGCCCGGAGTCAAATCGGGATACCGCTCTTTTAGATTCGTAAAGAACTTTTCGTGGATACGATCGAAATTAGTCTGGAAAATGGCCCATTCATCCTCGCCTGATATATTCTCTTCGATCATGCGGATTAGTTTATCGAAGAATCGTTTCGTATAACTTCCCGATAATTGTTGAGCTTGTATTTCCTTTTTTAGACCTTCAAGGAAATCATTATGAGAGATAACAGACAAAGTAGCACTGGCTAATTCCTTACTCTTATAAGTAAGGTCATTTTCTAATTTTTCATTCTCTAGCTTGACAATTAATTGCTCTTGCGCCCTCAATTGCTCTTCTTGCAATCTCTTTTGCTCCTCGTTAACTTTTTTCTCACGCATGACAATCCACATCGTATACATTCTCACTAATACGACCAGTATACATAAAAACAAAGCAAAATAGATGATCAGCGCCCACCAAGAGCTATAAAATGGACGTTCGATCTTGAATGGATAAGACAGAGAAGATAGCTCTTTTCCTCGATCGTCTTTCACAACCGCATGTAACACAAAATTACCATACGGTAAATTAGAATAAGTCCGTTGAAAATTACTGGTGCCTTCTATCCATTCATTATCAAACCCGTCCAGTTTATAATAGATCAGGAAACGGCGCCCCGTAAAATCCGGATACGAAAACTTAAAAAGAATCGTATTATAGCTATAACTCAATACGGACGCACCGGCTTCCGGTGCGTCCGCTCCCTTGCAAGGGAGCGGAGCGAACTCATTTTCATGCCGATTATAGGCCCTTACCTGCGACAAACTTAATGGAACTCGAGTCGTATCCACATAATTCCGGTATCTGTCATAACGAGCGATCCCCCCGTTTAGACAAAAATAAGACGTCCCGTCGGAAGCCACATAAATATTTCCCCTATCCTCTATGGTCGGATTATCAAACAAAGTAAAAGGAATACGCTGTTTTAACTGGAATCGCCCAGACTCATATCCTAACAATACATATTCCGAATTCCGGATAAACCAATATAAATCATTATTCAAGGAAACAACCCGATAGGTATCGCTTAACTCGGGAAAATCCTCATTCAACAAATCATAAGGAACGATCTTTCCAGTCAAATCCTCATAAGTATAAAACTTACTCCCATCCGAGAAAACAATACGTCCGCGTAATTTCATTACATTAATCGTACCACTCTCATTACCTTCCTCCAGTTTTCCGATATACTCCATCTCTTTCACGCTCCTCAAATCCTCATTCAAGCGAAGACGATAGATACCTTTATACATATGGCTAGCCCATATATTGCCGGTAGGGTCAACCTCAAACGATTTGATCAAATTAGAGAATCCTTCTACATTATGGCTAAATTTCCAACGATTAGTAACCATATCCCGGGTGAAAACACTGAGTGGACGGTAAGACATCTGGAGTAAAACTTCCTTTCCATGGATAATTGTCTTACGTAATGCGGTACCCCCTCCATTGGGCCCCGGTATCTGAGTAGCTTTTCGGTCCTCTAGCTGTAAGGTACCTGTATTATGTCCGGCAATCAGTTGATTTCCGACATCGGAGATATACCATGTCTGTTCTTGAGTACCGGGAATCAAGGTTGGATAACTATCATTCTCAGATAACGCATAAAGACCTTGGTTCGTAGCTAAATAAACAATACCCTTCTCTATCACCATATCATGCACCATACCAATCTGGGCCTCAAGCGGTTCATAAAAATAGATCGGAGAATTCACATGTATCTGCGCGATACCATTATCCAATGTAACCCATAAATTATCCGAATTATCAGCAAATACTCTCAATACCGTATTATTAATCAAGCCATTCTCCCGGTTGATATGCCACAAAGTTTCCCCCTGCTTATTAATCGCTACAACCCCATTAGAAATCGTACCCACAATAAAAGTAGAATCTTTCATCATGACTCCCCGGTTTGCGATCCCTTCCTTTAATATCTCATTGGCTGGTGTATTCCACACAGACAATTTTTTACGCACCTCATCATAGATAAAACATCCACTACGAGCCGAGACCAATAATAGCTGATGATCAAATGGCAAGACCGAAACCACATCATCCTCCAAAACCTTTTTCGATAGTAACTCTGTAAACTGGCCGTCATCCATTCGACAAAAGCTTCCTCCCTCCATGAACTGAACGTATAGATGATCGTCCAATGTGAAAATATACAATGGGGACAGGTCAGATACACCTTTTCTTACTTTTTCCCCGTCATAAATAAAAAAGCTCCGGAATGATTGAAAATAAATCTCACCCTTATACTCATTAATCGTCCAGAACTCATCATTATTAAGATAGACGTTCATCTCAGACGAACTGAGTGAATGATAAATCAGATCATTCTCATCATCCATCTCAAAATACCCGAACTCCTCGAAAGAGCCGACATAAATACGTCCGTCCTTCGATATATACAAAGCACGGACACCTAGATTATTCGGTAATTTCACAAGATCCCAGTGAATACCGTCAAAAACCAAAAGCCCCCGGTTATTACCAATATACATCTTTCCTCCCGGGCCTTGGGAGACGGCCCAATTCTGGTTTCCCGCTTTGTAATCGCTTACGGAATAATTGATGATTTTAGGAATATAGGGTACCTTCGCATTCCCCGTTATACAAAACAACAAGGCAATAACGCAACAAATCAACATACGAACCAACGTCCTCTTAAGTATCTCCTTCACTATATAGTACAGAATGTTATGTACCACAAAAGTAAATAAAAAAACATCACGTTACACCCTACTTCTTATAAACTCTCACATAATCAATCTCGAACACATGTGGAAAAAGAGAATCATCAATACCCTTTTGGCCTCCCCAATTCCCACCGATCGCCAGATTCAGCAAGATATGAAAGCGTTTATCGTAAGGCCAAACCTCATAGCCTGTCCCCTCGTTCTTAAATGTAAAGTATAATTGATCATCTACATAAAGCCGGTACTCATCTTCCTCCCATTCCAAGGCATACACGTGAAACGCTTTATAACAATCCGGACACGCAATTTTAGCATTTTTTTGAGTTCCGATCGCATGATTATATTTTTCCGTATGCGAAGAACCTACGATCGTGTCGGGATCATAGCCCACATTTTCCATAATATCTATTTCCCCGCTTTTTGGCCAATCCCCGTATTCCCAATCCGTTGGAAGCATCCAGATGGCCGGCCATGTCCCTCGTCCGGTCGGGAGTTTCGCCCGAATCTCAAAACGTCCGTACAACCAATCCCCTTTTCCTTTCGTAATCAGACGAGCCGATGTATATGAACGACCTTCCATCGGTTCTTTCAAGGCCGTAATCCTCAACACCCCATCCGAGACCCAAGCGTTCTCCTTTCTGCCGGATGTATAATATTGAGCCTCGTTATTTCCCCATTGATATACATTACCTTCCGTATCATAAGACCATTTTGTAGAATCAGGAAATCCCGTATAGTCAAACTCCTCACTCCATATCAATTTCCACCCGCCTTTATCCATGGGTGCAGACAAATCGATATCACTAGCATTCGCCAGACTGCTCAAGAAAACACGATATAGGATAAAACTAAACAAAAGAAATGAACGTGACATAACAATATAGATTTAAATCAGAATTTCCACAAATATATGAAAAATAAATAAAAGTGTAGATGAAAAACACATCGCAAGGTTATCCCCGCAATTATACTGCGAATACCACAGGAGATATACTTCAAGTGGCAGAGAAGATATACTTCATGGCCAAAGTAAGTACTACCCCATTTTCCCTAGGGATTTATCGGATAAGCTATCTATACGAGAAAATGTCACAAAATAAAAAAGGGATGCCACAATTGACATCCCTCTCTCTGGATTGTTGAGTTGTCTCACGAGGATTCGAACCTCGACAGACAGAACCAAAAACTGTAGTGCTACCATTACACCATGAGACAATCCGATTGCTTTACTAAAGCGATGCAAAGGTAAGAATAAAATCTTACCTTGCAAATTTTTTGATTATTTTTTTACTTTGCGATCAACAAATAATAATTTTTCTTACCTCTTTGAACCAATAAATACTTATCGTCAAGCAGTGAAGAACAATCAATTACAGTGTCAACCTCCGCTAGTTTCTCTTTGTTAAAACTTACGCCACCACTTTGTACCAATTTACGCATCTCACCTTTTGAAGGGAAGATAGCGGCTTTTTCAGTACACAAATCAACAGCCTTGATTCCTGCGGCCAATTCATCACGGGAGATATCAAAATGAGGAACACCCTCGAATACGGCTAGTAATGTGTCCTCATCCAATTTCAACAAAGCCTCGTGCGTGGAGTTACCAAACAAGATATTGGAAGCCTCGACAGCGGCCTCATAATCTTCCAAAGAGTGAACCATAACAGTCACCTCTTTCGCCAAACGTTTCTGCAACGGACGCAAATGAGGAGCGGCCTCTTGCTCCGCCTCCAAAGCGGCGATCTCTTCTTGGCTCAAGTCCGTGAAGATCTTGATATACTTGGCGGCGTCAACGTCGCTTACGTTCAACCAGAATTGATAGAATTTATACGGAGAAGTATAGCGACGATCCAACCAGATATTACCGGATTCCGTCTTTCCGAACTTACCACCGTCGGCCTTCGTGATCAACGGGCAAGTCAAGGCATAAGCCTCCCCTCCCAACGTACGACGGATCAATTCCGTACCAGTCGTGATATTACCCCATTGATCGGTACCACCCATCTGTAGACGGCAACCCTCATGCTCATACAAATACAAATAATCGTAGCCTTGTAGCAATTGATAAGAAAACTCGGTGAAAGACATACCTACACTAGATTCGCGGCTCAAACGTTTCTTCACTGAATCCTTAGCCATCATGTAGTTCACGGTAATATGCTTACCGATATCACGGATAAAATTCAAGAAAGAATAACCCTTCATCCAGTCATAGTTGTTCACCAACTTAGCGGCATTAGGAGCGTCGGAGTCAAAATCAAGGAACTTAGCCAATTGTTTCTTGATGCAATCCTGATTGTGACGAAGAGTAGCCTCGTCCAGCAAATTACGCTCGGCAGACTTCATAGACGGGTCACCGATCATACCGGTAGCGCCACCCACTAAAGCGATAGGACGATGACCGGCACGTTGGAAATGCTTCAGCATCATCACACTTACTAAGTGTCCGATATGCAAAGAGTCTGCCGTTGGGTCAATCCCCACATAGGCCGATGTCAACTCTTTCTGCAATTGCTCTTCCGTCCCGGGCATCATATCAGCGATCATGCCCCTCCATCTTAATTCTTCTACAAAATTCATCGTATTAATTTATATCGTATTACATTAATATATTTGTCACTTTATCTCATACGAGGCAAAGGTACGACTTTTTAATTGAGAATCGAAAATTGATAATTGATAATTATCCGTTTAGGTGGAAGATAGAAACGTTTTTAGCGATTTGAATCCGCAGCTTTTCTTCCGGAATATCCAACGCTTCCGCTACATTTTGGTAGACCCCGCGGATATCAATCGATTTATCATCGGTCTCCAAGAAAAGGAAATCAGGCCATGCGGCACGCAAAGCCGACGGATTAAAACGATCTCCAAAAGAGAGATAAAACCCCAAGCGAACCAATTGGGAGGCAAGTTCACCATTACCTCGAAAGCCATGGATAATCCAAGGCATCTCCGGTTTCACGGCCTTTTTACAGGCAATGAGATCCGCCCACGCTTTTACGCAATGGATGATTAATGGCTTATGTGTTTCCTCCGCTAAATTGGCTTGTGCCAGAAACACCTCTTTTTGCAAATCCATTGGAGATTCGGCCAGTGTATCAAGTCCAGCCTCTCCGATCGCCACGACTCCCGAACCAGACACCAATACCCTAAGTAGATCCATCTGCTCCTTTACATTATATATATACCACGGATGAATACCATATGAGCGAATAACCGTATCAGGAAGTGAACCCGGCTGCATATCACCCATTGGACTCACGATCCTATTTATAATCGCGATATCCTCCTTATGGAAAGGCATCTGATGCGTATGTATATCATAATAACCCATGGCGTTACGGAACCGGATCATAACCGCTCCCACCCCAAGGATGGCAACGAAGTATTCGTTTAACCGCAAGATACAATCCTTTCACAGGGCCATATTTCTTCAAGGCTTGCACCGCATATTCGGAACAAGTGGGCGTATACCTGCACGAAGCCGGTGTCATAGGAGAGATACAATATTTGTAGAAATAAACCGGCAATAAGAGTAATGTGGTAAAAAAGCGTCTCATTATTCTTTATCCCGAAGGATATGGATCGCTTTCTTCATTGCCTTTTCCATCGCAGCGTACGGATGGATCTCTTTATCGAGGTACAGGAAAGCGATTAACATGCCCTTATTCTTCGCTTCCAACGGTTCCAGTAAATCATATTTACGAACCCGGTAAGCCTCACGTACCTGTCGTTTGATCAAGTTACGCTTTACGGCTCTCTTAAATTTTTTCTTCGGTACACTCACTAAGAAGGAAGCACGGGCAGGCATCTCTTCCTCCATCGGTAAATAAACGACCCGCAGTGGAAACGCCACGAACGATTGTCCTTTTTCGAATAATAGGTCAATGTAACGTTTCCACGACAGGCGTTCTTCTTTTGAAAGGGTATACCTTTTTGTCGTCATTATTTTTTACCGTCTTGCTGTTTTTTCAGATATAAATCCAAAGCAGCAGTCATAGAAGGGGCTTCCACCGTGGGAGCCTCAACGTCCAAACGCAGACCCGCATCTTTAACAGCCTTTGCCGTAGTAGGGCCAAAGCAGCCGATCTTTATATCGTCTTGCTTGAAATCCGGGAAGTTCTTCAATAAGGAAGAGATACCCGACGGACTAAAGAAAACCAACATATCATAATCGAATTTCTCGTCCTTCGCGAAATCATTGCTCACCGTACGGAACATCACCGCTTTCGTATAGTTGATTTTCTTCGCATCTAACAAAGCGAATAGATCATCTTTATGTACATCGGAAACAGGTACTAGGTATTTCTCCTTCGCATGTTTGGCGATAACAGTCACCAAATCATCTGCCTTACCGGTCTGACCATAAAAAATCTTACGTTTTCTATAAACGATATACTTCTGGAGATAAACAGCGATCGCCTCTGTCATACAGAAATACTTCATCGTTTCCGGGATAGCCACACGCAATTCCTCGCATAAATGAAAGAAATGATCGATAGCCGTACGAGCCGTAAAAATAACGGCGGTATGATCCAAAACCGAGATTCGTTGCTGCCTGAACTCCTTGGAAGATAAAGGTTCAACCTTGATGAACGGGCGGAAATCTATTTCCACACCGTATTTTTCTGCAATATCGAAATATGGTGATTTCTCCGATGCAGGCTTCGGTTGTGATACCAATAATTTTTTAATATTCAATGCCATAGAGTACTTGACTCGATAAAGTTATACAAATAAATAATGCCTTCATACAGAAAAACTAAAGGCAATATTTCTTGGCCGCAAAGGTACAAACTAATATATAAAAAACTGCTATTTTTCCTGTGAAATATCCGTATGGTCTTATAAATTATCACAAAACGACACAGAATATAGAAAAATACAAACAACAAAACAGGAATCTGTATACTGCTCCCCACGAATACCAACCAAAGTGCCGGAATGTATAAACAAATCCCCCACGCTCCTATAATAGCGTTATAATTAGTCTTCCAAAACTTGTATTTCGGAGCGTCCGTAAAAACAACCCCCAATAAATAATAGAAACAGCGCTTACACCAATAAAACAGTATCAATACCATCATTATCAACCCAATAGATATCAACACCGTATTTTCTAGCAAATGGTTGAAATACCCATATGCCCTAGCGATAGCAAAAAGGCAAACGCTACAAAGAAACAAGGCTTGAAACGTCATGAAATTCCGGAAGAGCCATTCGCTCCCCCTCGTTACCTCAAATAAATTTTGACGTTCTTTCACATATACCACATCACGCATCATCTTCAGGAATAAACGATAATTGGTACGGAACACCAACGCAAAACACATAAATAAGACGAACAAAAGGCTAAAGACCACATCGTCCACCAATTGTCCGTCCCACAAACGAATCCCTACATATCCTTCAAATGTACCCATGTGCCGCTATTATCGGCACAAAGGTACATAATTATTTCAATAAAGCGCTTCCTTAATAATCTCTCCTACCGTAGGATGCGGGAACACAAACGACTTTAACTCATCCGATTTCATCCCCTTCTCAATAGCGATTCCGGCGATCACGATCAACTCCGAGGCCGGATTACCCAACATATGGGCACCGATCAACGTTTCATCCTCCGACAAGATCAACTTACAAACACCATTCCCCATCTCATTCTCCGCGACAAAACGCCCAGAGAATGCCATCGGTATTTTTTTCACGGTATACGAAATACCTTCTGCCTGCAACTCCTCCTCTGTCTTCCCGACACCGGCGATCTCCGGATTCGTATAAACGACACCCGGAATAGCCTTATAACTCATCGGGCGCGATTTGCCCAAGAGATGATCCACGGCCACCTCCGCCTCGCTAACTGCCGTATGCGCCAGTAAGGAAAAAGCGGTAATATCACCACAAGCATATACATTTGGCAGGGAAGTCTGCATGTACTCATTCACCTTCACCCCATTACGAAAAGTCTCCGGAGCCAGTGTCTCCAAGCCAAAACCTTTCGTAACCGGACGACGCCCTACACTCAAAAGGACCTTATCGCCATGTAACGTGAATGTCTCCCCGTCTTTCTCTACAGAAACCTCGGTTCCATGCACCCCGGTCACTTTATGACTTAGATAGAACTTAATCCCCCGTTTAGCGTATTCCGCTTGCAACATTTCGGACAGCTCACGATCCATCGGGCCTAATATCTTATCCAACATCTCCACGACATGTACCTCTACCCCAAGGCTATTGAAGAAAGAAGCGAACTCCATACCGATCACGCCTCCACCGATTATCACCAAAGAGGCCGGAAGCTCCTTCGATTGCAACGCCTCCCGGCTCGTCCAATATTCCGTCTCCGCCAATCCGGGTATAGGAGGAATTACCGTTTCTGATCCCGTACAGATCAAAAGGTTCGCAGCCTCGTATAGCTCTTCTCCGGCGGCGATCGTAATCGTCCCGTCGGCCGCACGTCCTTGGATACAAGCTTCCGCCGTAACCATCACCACGCCATGCTCCGTCATTTTCATACGGATACCGGCTGTCAGCTTTTTCACGACCTTATTCTTACGGGCGATGATTTTCGGGAGATCAAAAGAAGGATTCTCCGCTTTCACCGCATACTTGGAAGCATGCTTGATATTATCATACGTCTTAGCGGAATAAAGAAGCGTCTTTGTCGGCACGCATCCCTCATTCAAACAAACCCCGCCCAATGCGTTTTTCTCAAAAAGAATCGTGGAAAGCCCACCCTGCGCCGCTCTCTCCGCGGCAGTATAACCGGCAGGACCTCCACCGATTATAGCGACATCGTATTTCATACTATTAGATCTATTTAAGTTGTATATTAGGATTTATCTTTCTCAACTGTTTGATAAAATCAGCCCGGTTGATCGGAGATATGAGCATCCAAGGTTTCCCATTGCTCCATATGATCAGCCGATCCAACGAAAGGGCGTAGCTGGACGCCGGCATCACGGTAGATTCCAACGCCTCTATATCAGCGATAGCGATCTTCTTCTCCGGGAAAATACTACAATGCGCTATCAACATATCATCTTCCGTTATCCGGTAATACGTATTAAAGAAAACATGAAGCACCCCCAACGCAGCGACCATCATACCCACTATAGCCGATATATTGGTACGCAAAAACGCGGCCACGCAACCAATTATCACCATGATAATCACCAGATGATACCACCATCCCACTTTTGATTTATATTCTCTTTCCATTTTCCGAAATTTGCCGCAAGTTAACGAAAAACGTCAAACAAAAAGAAAATTGCCCAATCTTTCCCATAAAAGAAAATACGCTGTCACTTCTCAGCAACAGCGTATCCACTTAAACCGGTTAATACAAATCATAAGATTGTAGTCGCCTTTTTATTTTAATTCTTCCAATACCGTATAGGATTGTAATACGTTATTCTTATCATATTGTTCCGTACGCACTAAGCCTACATTCGGGCTGTACCACTCATAGCCATACCCAGTGATTGTCTCCTTTGATTTAGGGGAACGTGTAGCGATATTATATTTTACCTTAGCGCAATCGAACGTACCGGCAGGAGTTGTTATGCTTTCCGTTTTAATAAACTCACGGTCCTTAATGGCCATATCCTTACGATTCTTCCGGTTCTTCTTATCGTAGATCTTTACGGAAGCCTCGTCGAAATACACGTTATTCTTATCGAAATTAGCCGCATACGGATTTGGGTAATTTATAAAATTCTCCGTAATATCCACATTCGTATTCATTTCCGATACCACTCCCGGATAAGAGAGTGTCTCTTTCGAGTCGAGGAAAAATTCTCCATTCTGGCAGTATGCCTTGATATCTCCTTTGTTCACGATCGTACCGGAGGGATTAGTATATACGTAGTCCGCTTCCACCTCTTGGCCGGAAGGCAATGTTTCCACCTCATCCACTTGATAACTCATAACAGATTGTAAGTTTCCCTTTGCGTCATATCCTTTACGGACCCATACCGTTCCCTCTGTTTGCGGAAAGAAGAACGTACAATCTTGCGCCATCGCTCCTCCCGCAATCAATGAGATTAAAGCCGTGTATAATATTTTCACCTTCATAATTTTGACGTTTAATTAATTCACTACTAAATACATGCCGGATATCCAATGCTTTGTTAGAACAGAGTGAACCCCTAAATGTTCAGAAGGTAAAAATTAAAAATAGCCAAAATATCGTAAGGCAGCGGTTATCATCCACTATCAATGGATACCGAATATAGCATCTTTTACGACGATAGAATCATTTACATCGTACCTATTATATAAAGTCCCTTCCATCTTTCCCTCAATATATGGCATCATGGACGATTCATGGTAACGAACACTATCCACATAGACCTTAAACGGTTTTTTTAAAGGACAATATTCCACCTTATTTAGTGAATCCGTTATCCGGATATAAGACGTTATCTCCTCTTGTGTCCGAATCCCCTTCTCTATATTATATTCTCCTTCTTGTAATGGGAGCAATACCACCTTCATCGCATAACGGCTTGAATGTTCGCGATCCAGTGGAATCGTCCAATACGAACATCTCAAGACCTCCCATTCTCCCCTCCTTACTTCCGAATAAAATCCAGCATCTATATATCTCCATGAAGCCGACTTATTCCTAATAGAAATATCCTGTCCGTTTACCGCCCCCTCAAAATATCCCAGATAATAGGGTGTTTCTTTAGGTGTATCCTCTATTATCTCTTCTTTCTCGCAAGAGATAAACGCCAACTGCAAAAGAAATAGTGAAAAATAAATTAGGTATCTCATAACGCATATATTTTAGAAGTAAGACACTTATATTCAGAGCTATTTCCAAAGATACAAACTTTATCCGGATTTCAAACTAAAAAGACATAGAATTGAGACTCCATAAACCTATATTCTTGTAATTTAGAAATGGAATCGTACCCCCGCATCAAAAGTCAAACGAAATAAGCCAGAGTAATCTCCTTTATCGTAAGAGACATTCTCTTGCTTGGGTAAGGAACCTCCTACATAACCGATATTCAAGCCCACTCCCACATGCTTTGACAAAAGATATTCTGCGCCTAATGAGAAATTATATCCTACACCGGATAAGGACTCGCTTATCCCCCTCGCCGATTCCCGGTAACTAAAATATCCTATACCTATTTTCTCTTCCACAATCCATCGGTTTATGATTTGTTTCATCACAAATTGAGGAGCGACATAAGTAAGCCCCACGTTAATATCTATTCCCGAATAAGTATAAGACGATTTATATCCCGAATACAATAAGCCAGCACCGAAACCGCTCCTTGATATCCAATCATACCCAACTTGCCAATCCAATCCGTTTTTAGGATGGCCAGACCCACCCGGTGGCAAATAAAATTTACTGGTCACAAAAGCGTAACCTATATTCGCATAAATCGTGTTATGCTCAAATGAAGACTTCTCCACGACAGCCTCTTCCTCCAAATCCAAAGCTTTCGATAGAGGAGCGGCCCGAAACGCCGCCGTGTCCGACACTAAAAGCATACTACCGGCTATCTGATGGCAACTACTACCCAATAATGAAGGTTTCCGATGGTCTGTCAACGCCAATGCGTTACCTCCCGCTTTTGCCGTTTCTTGTTTCGCCAACCAAACAACCTGATCATAATTACATTTAGTAGACACTCCGTTATCCACTACAGAAACATTGCCGATCCTCTCTGCCGAGGCAGGAACAGCCTCCCCCAGCTCATACAAACGAACCTTATCCACAGTTACGCTTGCCGGGTAACTTTTAGAGATATTTGTAATGACTTTGGGCGCACATCCCGTCATTAAAAACAGAAAAGAGACAAATAAGACAGACAAACATTTAATCATTTTCATTTTTCATTTATAAGTTCAACATCCACTTTCTAAACTCCTCATTCTTACGAAGTACCCAGAATTAATAATAAAACGAACTTAGTTACGAAAAATTATTTATCATAATCAAATAATCTAAATCATTGAACAATATCTTATCATTTGTAGTATGAAACCATACATATCATTATACAAAGCTAAAATAAAAGAATAGGCTATCTAATTTTTATTTAAACATAGGTCTTATGATAAGAGAAATGATTATAAAAAAAGACTGTCTAACTTCTGATTGTTAGACAGCCTCTTTGACAATTTTATTTTAAAACATAGTTCAATGCTCATCTTACTCCGGCGGGTAATTAGAATATCCATATCCTTTCTCTTGACGTGATATTTGAGTTTTCCATCTCTCCCACTTCGGAGATTTAAATACCTCATCTGGAATGGTTCCAGATAGCCTATTTCCCCACAAATGAGGTACCAAACAATCATCATCATCTGTGAAAAAAGACCATGGAAACGATGTAAAGCAGTTATAGCTCAGATCGATGCCACTAATACCGCTTGATTCATCACTATTTTCATAAAACCGCAACGTCTCCGGTACCTCACCCGCAAACTTATTGTGTTGCATCATATAGACACCCGATTTGGGAAGATTGCCGAACTCTTTTGGTATTTCAGTAAATTCATTGAAATAAATTTGCATCACTTCTATATTCTTTAAATTGCCAATTTCTTTAGGCAATGCGCCACTTAAAGAGGTAGAAGAAATGACAAGACTTTCCAAATTAACTAAATTTCCAATCGTCTTTGGAAGCTCTCCATACAAACCTTTCCCATAAAGACTCAAACTTCTCAACTCCACTAAATCTCCAATCTTATCTGATAAAATACCATTTGAACCATCCTGCATCACAAAACCAACTACCCGATATTCATTCATAACAGTGTCTAGGGCAGCAGTCACACCACCCCATGTCTGTATGTTTTCCAGATCCCAATCAACCAGTGTCCAACCCTCTCCATGCGCCTGTTTATAGATGTCCACCAAAGCCAGACTGTCTTTCACGTTCAAATAAGGTTTTGCAGGTGTAGGTATTTCCTTTCGTTCATCATCAGAACAACTGCAAACCAGCATTAATAATGCGATTATACTCAACCAGCATTTTTGTTGTCTTCTTCTAAAAATCATATCTATATTTCATTTTTAATACTTTGAACTTCTACATCTAGAGAGTAAGGAAATACATCTTTATAATTATTATACCAATCTGGATGCCATTCCAATCGAGGTACAAATGTCTTTGTTGAAACAAAAGTATGACTTACTCCACCAAGATTAACATTAAAGCTATGGGTCATTTTACAAACATGATCCGATTTAAACTTTATACTGTTTCCCCTATCATCCTTTGTATAAGGAAGAAAGATACTACGATGGATAGTTGTTGTCGGTTTTACATATCTTACAGTAATAGGAAAACTAAAATTCTGCATATATATAGCTACATCATCATTATCTTTATATAACAAATATGAATCATTCAAGGGACCTCCCCATATTCCTTTACCCAAAGAACCACAATCATATTTATCTGAATTAACCCCTTTAGGAAAAGAAGAATATCGGACAAGAGAATAAGATGTACCCTCAGACGAAATTTCAGATTTAATTGTAGGATTAATTACGGTTTCATATTTAACTCCACCCGTGCCTCTTAATTTATATGTTGCTTGAACATAAGAATCACCCGGATTATCAACATGCTCCGCCAGAGGATCCAAATAAATAATAGGAGTTTCTTTTAATCCCCACACCCCTAAAGTACCTACATTTTGTTTGGATATATTAATACGTATTGGATAAACTAAACCCGTTTGCACCGAAGTTATAGTACCACTAATATCAACAGATCCTAGTGTAGATATTTGTAGTTTTTGATTATTAGGCTTAGCAGGAGAGAAAATACCCAGAAATGAACCTACAAGAGAATTAAGGCCTAAATTAACAATCTGTTTTACACCTTCAGTTAATATAGGAACGGTAACTTTTTTAAATTTATCATTAGCTAATTGCTTATTAAACCACTTCTCTGCCTCATCACCGGCGCCATTAACTATACCATCAGTAACTTTATTCGTTGATTTTGAATTAGCAAGCGAAGCAATAAATCCTTCTGATTTTGATTGAAAACTACCACTCAAATTAATGGATGAAGTAGTCACCATTTGAGGAGTTACATACAAATAACCACTTGTAAAATTAGGATCATAAGCCAATTCTTGTTGAAAACAATTCCATCCCGGAAGAAATCCTTTAGAACTTTCTTTTGTAATATTCGTAATCCCTACCGAGTTGTTTTTCACATTGCTATTAACCGCTGTTGCAAATTTATCTGCGAAATCTAAAAGGGATTGATTAGGTTCAATAGAGATATTCCAGATTGCTGTATTATTAGGGGTAGTACTTCCTTCTAAATAATAAAAGCCTTTCAACAATCCTGAATATTTATTATAAAATATAATATAATTCAATCCTTTATCACTTGTTGAAAACATTGTGTGAGCAATTATATTCCAACCGTCCTGCTTTTTTATATCAAAACAGAAATCTTTTGGAACAGAAAGTGATACAGCTCCACTTTCATTCCATGGTGTGGCAACACTACTACCAGAAGCTAATGTTACATTCAAATAACTTTCCCAATTTGAACCAAAATCTCCACCAGCCTTTGTTTGAATACCATTTTGTTGATAATTACTTGAAAGTGGATATATGACATTATCCAACTCTCCCATTTCTGTACTAATATTCAACTGTTGTACATTTGTCTCCAGCTCGTTTGTTGTACATCCTAGCAATGTTAGGCCAACGATAAAATAAGATAATAAGTATTTCATAACAATAGATTTAATAAATTCAACATATTCACTACATATTTTCTCAATTAATACATATTTTTAATAAGTCTTCTCTTCATAGGATAATAGCCATTTCATCCTTATATTTTGATTTCTTATTCTAATGTAAATTCACCATAAAGATGATCTCCCCACTGATTTGTCAGATTCAAAGTATAAACTCCACTCTTGTTATCTTTCAAATCAATCAATATATACCCCGTTTTTTCCGCTAAAACGGTCTCTTCATAAACCATGGTGGAAGAATCCATTATTCGGATTGTTATATCCGATCGCAGAGAATGACTCTTAATAACCAACTGTCCATTTTCTACATAAATAGTAATAGGTATATCTGAAGAGACTGAACGCTTCCCCTCATTCCACTTACCATTTTCATTATCTGGACATCCCCCGATAATTCCTGCATACATATTCACTGCGATTAAGTTACTGACTAAAAAAACGAGCAATAATCTCGAAATTTTATTTGTTATTTGTATCATAAGAATTTGTTTTGGTATAAATATGATACTAATTTCTTTCACTACCAACAAAAAGACGTGGACAGCATCTATACTTAATACATAAAGAAACACCTGATTTTCAGCTAATTAAAAAAACCAAATAAGATAAGACATGGACATACCATCATTTCAATATTCCTTAATAAACTGATCTAGAGAGAAATCATCCTTTTGAGAGACAAGAGCACTCTTTTTAATCCGTTGCTTGATTCGTTGCTTCTGTTTTGTTGAAGACGCAGAATTGATCGCCATGCAAGTCGCTATCTCCGATGTTGTAAACCCCATTTTTATCAACCAACAATACTGCATGTCCAGTTCCGTAAATTCAGGAAAATCCTTTTCTAGACGATCTGCATATTGATTGTATTGTAAATTCACCCAAATCCTTATTACTGACCAATCCTCTTCTTTTAGAAAATGAGGACACGAACGAATGCGTTTTAGTCTATAAAAATAAGGAACTTGATCACCTAATTTTACGAAATAAGAAGATAACGATTGTTTCCCTTTTTCTATTTGTTCATGAAGTAGCCTATTCTGTTTTTTGAGATCTTCATTAATCTTATTGAGTTCAAAAACTTTTGATTGCTCCAATGTTAAAGAGTCTATACGAGCATTATTTTTTTCTATTAATAATTCATTCTCTTTAATTTTTTCTTCATACACATTTATTTTTTCTTTTATAGAAACCAACAATCTTTCCTTTTTGAATATATATATCTGATAAAATAAAATGATTATTAGCAAACAAATAATTAACAACAATGCTATTTTTAAAATTTGTAATTTTTCCATTTGCAGGGAATTCGCAATATTCAACAATCTCTCATGATCATATCTTGCTTGAAGTTCAGCCAGATCATATGTATGAGTCAATACATATATCGAATCAGAATAAATACGGTATTGTTTATTGTAATATATGGCATCTGTATATTTATTTTGCTCTTCCTCTATTTTAGATAAAAAGTCATAGGCTCCTTTTATCGTATACAAGTTATCTGTTTCTAATGATTTAAGAAAATACACTTTCGATGAATCTAACTGACCAGCATCGAAAAAAACATAACCTAGCCCATAATAAGCTTGAGGTAATTCTCTACATGATATTTCTTGTTTTATATCGACCTCTTTTCTTATATATTGTAAAGCATTTTCATACAGTCTCAGTTTCCCATAGACAAACCCCAATTCTCCCATAGCCATAGCTTCAAGTTCTAAATTTCCTAATCTTTTAGCATTTTCCAATGATTTACCAAAATAGAACAAGGCACTATCCATTTCATTTTTATGCACATAAGTTCTTCCTAGTTCTGATAGAGCATAAGATATCCGTTCTCCATTTCCTGATCGTAATGCGTATTGATAGGCATCTTTCAATTGTACCAACGATTCTTCATAAAGATCTTGATAACGATACGTATTTCCTAATGATTGGCAAATCAGATAAGTAAAAAGCGGCTCATCCAACCTTGTCATTATATCTTTAGACTTTAAAAAGAGAGGTATCGCTTCCGTTAACTTTTTCTGATCCTCCAATAATTGTCCCTTATAATAATACGCTTGCGCCATCCTTTTCAAGTCATCCTCTTTCTCGAAATAATCCATCGCATCTTGAACCAACTCATCCGAGGAAGGGATATTCAACGAATCCGGAAGGCGTTTACCATATACCTTATCCCGGGCTTGTGCCAACAATAGCGCCCAAGTAGCATAGTTCTTTCCGCTAGAGAGTGATGATTGAGGCATAGAACGTAATATAGATAATGCGCTATCCGGATGCTCCCACATAACAGATTCCGCACGAGATAATTCCGCAGGTAATGGTTTTTCTTGGCGCATACAAGAAAAAAGGGTAGCGAAAAGTAGCAAAGTCAGTCCTAGTGTTCTCTTCATTTAGATTACAGTTTACAACTTAAACGCAAGTTATAAAATTTATTTTATAAATACCACTAAAATATTTGTTTTTCAATAGTGATTTTGAGATACAATCAGCCAGTAGGGAGATGCGGCACACTACGTATCTACTAGTTGTATTATGTATTTAAAATATTAGCATATAAGCATTTGCAGTTTTTATGGTAAAAAACAAAAGTTTATCAAGCAGAAAACTTTTGTTTCCCTATATAGAAACTAAAGTTTCTTCAGCACGAAACTTTTGTTTTCCCTAATAGAAACTGTCTTTTCCTGATTTATCTAGACACTTTTTTTGTTTATAAACGTAATCAGTAGACAGTAGTTATAAAGTAATACTGATATAGTAGTCACTTCTTTTAACTTCATACTGATAACATAGA